>Ga0193726_1000053_pt1 | contig 225437 bp, 186 predicted proteins | sample H2c1metaG_FD_144928 | JGI IMG/M metagenome (GOLD analysis project Ga0193726, IMG submission 144928) | Soil microbial communities from a riparian zone of the East river system, Colorado, United States - H2c1 | ecosystem: Environmental > Terrestrial > Soil > Riparian zone | place: USA: East...
AAGCAGGATTCGGTCAATTGAGCCGCTTGAGTCGCCGTTTCGAGCAGCATAATCTACCATCTCCAGCATCACGCCGGCGTTACGGTACATCGCCCGAATCCCACGAAAGCCCTGCATGCGTTCCCAGGTCTCTTCCGGAGTGGTATTAAGCCCCTCCTTGGAAAGGAAATGAACGCTCATGTCGCGAGCGCTCCAGCCCGGCTGGAGACGAGTCACAAGGGAATCCCAAGACCGCGCGTTGCGGCGGAGCAGGCCATCTTTCCAGCGGACGAGATAGATTGCCACTGCAATAATTGCCGCGATTTGGAGGATTGGAAGACTCATTTACATTCACCTACATCGGCGACCATTGATGAAGCCCATCAGTAGTATGAAGTAGCCTTCAGGCGTGGTACATAACACTCCCGAGCCGCAGACTGGTGCTTTTGGGTTCCAAAGTGAGCGAAAATCACCACTTAGGCAGCCACGGACGGGCGCAACCCTCCTAAAAAGGCGTTTCCGGGGTCTAGCGGCACAAAGATTAGATAGCTTAACTCAGCGAGAGCTTGGGGAAGGCCCGACCTGAGACGTCCGGGCATGGAACTTCCGTTCGCTTGCATCCCGGTTGAGCGCTCCAAAGGGTGTACGCTTCAACCAAAAGGTAAAAGCAAACGTCGTGCAAGTTTTGTATCAAGTTGGAAGAGGCGGTGGCAGTGTCGGTGAGATTGGACGCCCCTAATGTTCTGCTGGGGCTAACTGAATCTGGCAGACGCAACCGCGCCCGACAGAAGGAAGAACGGCAGGTCAAAGCGAAGACGGATCTTGAAAAGCACCAGCGATCTCGCCACAAGATGACAAACACCGCAGTCGTTGTGTCGAGTGCAGCTTCAGAATGACTAAGCTGCAGCGCTATGTCCAATCTTTGAAACCCGCGCATGGCAGAAAGAGGACTCCAGACCTGCCGAAATGATCCGTTTCAGGAAATGGACTGCGAGAGGATGGCTTCGACGATCGAGCGCCACCGTCTGCCGCGCTGAGGCGTTCGGTCAACGTCCGGTCAACTTTCAGCACATCATCGCAACACGGCGCAAGAGGAATGCGCGCATGAAGATATCGCTCAGCTCGGCATCCTTCGCAATCAAACGTGCGCAACTCGTCTACGCCGATCTCGAGAAACTCCCCCGGCTCGGCCACACGCCCGCGAGAAAGTGCGCGGGCTCCGGAGATGAGGACAACTTCACCGGATAATTGGCTGGGGCCGTAGGTCACAAATACTTGCTCACCGGAAAGACCGGGCACTGCGATATCGACCTTTCCTGAGAGCACCACGAAACAGGACATGCCCGAATTACCCGGTTCAAAAAGAACCTCAGCAGCCCGGACCGATCGGATATCGCTCGGAATTGCGGTCGTTGGCGGGCTTCTTCTGTCGCAGTCCCTGACCCCGTATGTCACCCCAGTGATCTATCTCTACGAACCTCCTGAATTGAAGATGCAATTCCGCGCACCGGAGTCCTGCTGCTTTTACCGAAACAGAAAAGACTCCGGTGCCCTCCAGAGAGCATATCAAGCGCGGTGACTTCATCTTAACCACAATTGTCGTTGCAGTGCAGCGGTCACTCAGCGAGATATAGCTTCACATGTATTTTCAATTGCCATGAGAGCCATGACAATTAGGAAGAAGATGACTACGAAGATAGCAGCGTAGCAGAAACGTCTGCCGACAGTGCCACACCACAACGCGTCAAAACGTTCACGCCGCAGCTTTGCACGAATCGCCGAACTCGGCTCCTCCGAAGATGGGGTTAGCTCCGCGTTCTTGTTCAAGCGCAGTTCACCTGTGTTATCGGAGTCATGCTAGAGAGTTAGTGACTTCACAGAGGATTTCGTTGCACTAAATGAACAGATTGTCATTAACTCCATTGCTAGAGCATTCGCCAAACCCCTCGCACACCAAAGGTGGTATATTCACCGGGCACTTTTGGGTTGAAGCTTGAGTTACTTAGACAAAGAAAACTCCATTGCCTGAGCAGGGGGACGAAGAGACGTTGTAGCAAGTGCAGCGTCTCTTTCCATCGCTATGGCTTCACGACCACGTAGTTCAAATAACGGGCCGAGAGATGTACTCGCAGAACTTCGACTCACACTCGGAAGGCTAGACCGGACGGGAGACATAGTGTCTCCTTCTCTGGCCGACCTGCGGCGAATTATTGCTAAACGCATTGCCGAATTAGAAGCTGGCGTACAACGGGCGTAGGGCGCTTGCCCTTTTAGCGAATATGCGTGTCTTCCAGCCCCGGCAGCATGAGTCCTTCCGCGCGACTAGATTATTTGACCGAACCTGCGTCCAGCCAATTTACGAGCCTCAACTTCGGGATGAATCAGCGACACATGAAGACCGAACTGAGACGCGAACCACTCAACATTAGCTATGGGGTTCATGATGCGCGGCGTGCCTTGCGGCATCTGTTGGGCGCACAGAGAACACTTCGCCGAGACAGGGACACCGTGTTCGTCATATCTGATCTGTAGGTTCGGCGCGAGGGGCATACCGAGATTGTAGGCTCTTTCCGCTCAAGCTTCGTGATGCGAGTTTCGACGACCGTCAGTCGTGACGGTTGTTTCGAATGGCCGGATACGTCGTGGCTTCGAGCGTGGAAAGCCGCTCCGCTTGTTCTCTGATGTCCTGACCTCAAGCCCGAACTTCGTTCAGAATCTCTGCTAATAGCTGTGTGTCTTCCAATTTAGTGGCCCCATGTATATAGATTTGCGGAAGGAGTACCCTTACTCCAGCCGACCTTTCACACTCATTAGCTGATGTAAATATTGTTAGAACGCTCGAACCGCCACCCGGAGAGCCACCTACAATGGCATTTCGTGTTGCCCAGGCGGGGGCTGTACAACTGTTTGTTTGCAGATTGCTCGAATAAGACCGGCGCTTCCTGGTTATCACTTCAGATCACGTAGTTGGTGATTGGCTCGTTCGAGCGGCGCCGACACTAATCGCCTTAAGACTATGCACCTTCCCCCGACATGTGGAATAAAAGTGTTCACCGTGCTGCATTCGGAGCGGACAATGCGCAGAATCCGGCCGCTGAGTCTTTATCTAAAAAAGGCAAGCATTGTGTAACCTTTCGCACCGCTCAACGCTCCAATCGGCACGTGCAACGGAGAACGTATGCATCCTGTGCAACCGTCGCGCTACGACACATCTAAGAAGGAGCTATTTTGATGAAAGTCGGTGTTCGCAACATGTCTCTTGCTTTGCTAACAATGAGCACAACCGTGACCGGTACGTACGTCTACGCACAGGCAGCCGCGCCAGCGAGAGAGCGCGTATATGCAATGACTAACGACGCAACAAAGAACGAGGTCCTGGCATGCATGAAGACGATGACTGAACCCCACTGGGAGATGAAAGACGGACATTCCGCTGCTCGCGCGCTGAGGTCAACGGTTGTATCCTTCGACAGCGAGTTGCTGTCAGGCCTACTCGTAACGAATGGCCTTGACCGGGTCAAGGGCCGCAGCTTTACGAGCGGGCAGCCAGCATGCAGCCATGCCGACGGTTGCCAGGACGAAGGCAACCACGGCGAAGACCGAGGGGTCTCGAGTCGAGACGCCGATGGGCAAACTGGCCATGAGGCGTGTCACGGGAAAGGCGGCGCAGAGACCAAGAGCGAGGCCGACAGCAATCTGCCACAAGCCCCGTTTCATCACAAGAAGCATGATGCTGTCTGAGCTCGCTCCAAGGGCCATGCGTACACCGATCTCCTGGGTGCGGCTGGCGGTGGCGTGCGCGATGACTGCATACAGCCCGACCATGAGCAGCGCGATCAGAGCGAAGCCAAGAAACACCCTGGTGATGACCTGGAGAAACCATTCACGCTGTTCCACGGCCTGGGTGAGCATGGAGACCTCGCGCAGAGGCAGTTCCTGGTCGAGATTCTGCACCGCGGTGCGCACTGAGGCCGCGGGATCGACCGTGGATTCAACAACCAGAGCCATGCCGTTCCATCCTTCCTGCCGGAAAGGAACGAAAAGCAGGGGCCGCGGATCTTTCTCATTGAGATCCTGAACCAGGTTCGCGGAGATGCCGACGACCGTAATCCAGTCGCCTGGCTTGTTGTCGTCGTCGTAGAAGCGGAATCGCTTGCCGACCGCGGTTTGATCAGGCCAGAAATGCTGGGCGCATTCATGCGTTAGGATGGCGGACTTGTGATTGTAAGTGCCGTCTGTGTCGTTGAAATCGCGGCCGAGCAACAATGGCAAGCGAATGGCGGCGAAGTATCCTGGCGACTGTGCGATAAAGGCGGCCAGAGGGCGCTTTCCTTTGATTTCAACTGCGGAATGTTCGATCTCGATTTCGCGCTGTCCCGAACCAAGGCCGGGAAGGCTGGAGACAATGGCCAAATGCGATACGCCGGGAATTGCGCTGAGGCGCGGAAAGAGCTGATCGTAGAAGCGCTGCCGGGAATCAGTGTCCTTGTACCGTTGTTCGGGTAAGTCGATGCGGGCGGTCATCAACTGATCTGCGGGCACCGACCGGTTGGCCGAGAAGTTCAGGAGCAGGCTGTGAACGAAGATTCCGGCACCGCTGAGCAGCACAAGGGTCAAAGCGAACTGAAAGACAACCAGCACTGCCGAGAACCTGCCCCCGCGATGCTTACCGACGCTGCGCGCACCCTCCTTCATCACTTCGTTCAGCTCCGCACCCGAAGAATGCAATGCCGGCGCAATGCCGAACAACAATCCGCTGAGGATGCATAGTGCAGCGAAGTATCCGAAGACTGCGTAGTCCATTGTGAACTGTATCCAGTACGGTCTCACCACTCGCGTAGCGAGATCGAACCAGTGCACGCCGAGCAGGGCCAGGCCAAGTCCAAGCAAGCCGCCAAGTACACTGAGCAGGACGCTCTCGATAAGCAACTGCCGTACCATTCGCCATCGCGAGGCGCCGAGCGCGGCGCGGATGGACATCTCTCTCGTGCGCCCGAGAGCGCGGCTGAGCATCATGTTGGCAACGTTGGCACAGGCAACCAGCAGCACAAAGCCAACAGCGGCCAGCATAAGCAGGAAGATGATGCGGACGCTCCCGCCGTTATAACGCTGATTAAACGTCTGAACGCGGACGGTGAGGTCTTTGTCCGTGGTGGGATATTGGGTGGCGAGGCGCCGGGCGATGGCGTTCAGTTCAACGGTGGCCTGCAGTGCGCCGACACCTGGCTTGAGCATGGCAAACAGGTCAAGCGAACGGTTATCGCGTTTTTCGAGCTCGGGTGTCGGCGTAAGCGGCATCCACATCTGGGAATTGAAGGGGAACTTGAAGCCTTCGGGCATGACGCCTATGATCGTGGCCGGCTGTTCATTCACGTGCACTACATGGCCAATCACCGCAGACGAACTGCCGTATCGCTCTCTCCAGACGCCATATCCAAGCAGCAGAACGGGCGGGGCACCGGGCTTGTCATCACCGGGCAGAAATCCGCGGCCCACCACGGGCGGAATACGCATCATGTTGAAGATGCCAGAGGATGCCCGCTGCATGGGGTAAGACTGTGGAGGATTGCCCCGCTCGCTTAGAACGCCTTCCTCGCTGCGCGTGGCTTCAAGTGCTTCGAGAGAAGAGGCCTGTGCCCGGTAGTCGCGAAATGCCGGGAGCGAAAGGCCCACTGAGCCATCGCCCAGAGTCAGGTTCTGATGGCTGATTGCAACCAGCCGCGACCCACCCGGCACCGCCACTGGCTTAAGCAGGACTGCATTCGCCAGCGTAAAAACCATCGTGTTGACACCGATGCCCAGGGCCAACGTCACCACCGCGGCGGCTGAAAACCATCGATGGGAGAGAATCATTCTCCAGGCGAAGCGCAGATCGTTTCCCATAATGCCGATTTACGGATGTAGCGAGTGAGTTGTTCCATGAATTGTGGGTCACCCGCCCGAGAACCCGGAAGATCACCCATCGCTTGATTTCTAGTCCTCGATGAGTGCCCTTGGCTATCAGTCTCTCCTTTACTCGTTTTTGGGGAACCTGGGACGCTTTCGGGGCGAAGATTAGTCAAAGGGAAGTATCACCCACCGTCCATCCGGAATCGCGCGGATGCCCTTCTCGGGTCTTAATGAGCAATATTGAACGACAGGATTGTCGTTTGAATAGTTCAATTAGTCAGCACATCCATTCGGGAGGGAAATCTGTGACCACCAAGAGCCAAGCATTCAATTTGCGGGTCTTCCTTACAACGGAAGGCAGTGGGCGGAAGATGATTTCCCTTTCGAAAGGTCAAACCATCTTCGCAGAAGGGGATTCCAGCGACGCATTGTTCATCGTTCAGGCGGGACTGGTGACACTGAGCGTAAAACTACAAGGGGACAAGATAGCCAGCAGGGAAACAATGATCGACATAGTCGGCGAAATGGATTTCGTTGGCAAAGACTCAATCGCGGGTGCGCCCCTTCGCACTGCAACCGCCCGAACTCTGACTCAATGCCAACTTCTGCGAGTTGAAAGGGGGACAATGAAGCGGGAGCTTGCGCGAGAAGTTACTTTGTCAAACGCGCTTTGTGCATCTCTATTGACGCGGGACATTCAGTACCGGCAGGATTTGGTGGATCAGCGTTGCAATTTCAGCGAGAAGAGACTAGCGCGCGTGCTTCTGCGGCTCGCCGAAGATAACGGACAAGCCTTACCAGGGACCAAAACTGAGAGAATCAGCCACGCGGTGTTGGCGAAAATGGTAGGAACTACGCGATCAAGGGTCTGCCACTTCTTAAAAAGATTCGAGGTCGCTGGTCTCATCGAGTACGCTGAAGGGAATCGGCAGCCAGTGGTCAGGCATCCCTTACTCGATTCCTATGCCAATAGCTTCCGTTCTTACACGTGAAAAGGTGGGTTCATGCCATTCACCCGAGATCCGGTAAGAATGTCCGGGGTTCTTCGCGGCAATAATGAACGTGCGGAATGCACAGTCTCTGCCGTGAGAGTGACGCTAGTGGGCACCAGGCTCACCAAAGACTGCATGTATTCGATTGATTGGATTTCAACGGTCTTGCCGTTAGGCAATTACAAATTGTCAGTTGAAGGCAAGATCGTCGAGATGCTCCACGCCACGGACGGCTGGCGTGCGATTCAGGCTTGAGACCCGCCCTCTTTCCGATCAGGTGTGCACCAGAATCGGTTGGCTCAGAAAGAGTTCAAACAGTTCCAGAAGCACTCCGCAGCCGAGACCTATTTTTATGGTTGTTGTCCGGCTTCGGTACCACTTCAATCCAACGCCGCGCAAACCGACCTTTCGGAAATAAAGCGAACCCCATCCCAAGGCCAGCATCCATGGCCTTCTGCCTAGCGGAAGACGATGGAACGCGGACGCTGTAAAGAGGAGAGTCCTTCACCAGGCTTCAGAATTATTGCCCTCACTGGCAGCACAAGGGGTTGCATTCGGGCGAGCAGTGACTCCCGCATTCCGGCCGGCAGGCTATCGAGGATTGCATTTGAGGGTGCACGCGACATGGGGGACTTCCTTTGCATCAGGTCGCAAGGGACAGCCGCCATCACGGGCGAGGGAAATTGCGCGGCTGACAGTGTGGACAGCGAACCGCCTACGACCTTACTCTACGCGGCAAGTGTTGAATGTAAAGGTCAATATTGAACACATTGCGGAATTTGTCACAGCTGCACAAAGTTTGGGAGGGACTACAATCGCGCTATGCCGCCGCGTGCCCCAGAACTGCAATTGCGATATAACGAGAACAGTCTTCCCATCGGGGCGAAGCGTTCTCAGTGTGGCGAACAGATGCCGCAAGCCGAATCACGCATGAACTCAACCGAATATTGCGTGGTTCGCGGCTCAATTCCGACTTCACGTAGCCGAAGCCATTTACTAGCGTGGACGGGAAAATCCCGCGTTCAATAGAGAATGACGAGGAGGGGGAGCGGTGGAGCGCACGCTATGTTTCAACGTGAAGTTTAAATCCGGAGGGCTGCTCAACCGGCTCACTGCGCGGGAAATCTACGGGCTGACTCCCCGTGAAATCGAGTGGATATACCTCGTAGAGCAGAAGCGCAACGCAACTCCGGAAGAGATTCGCGAGCTTTGCAAGCGCCCTGCGGCGCATAATCGTGATGCACGACCTGCTTACCCAACCCGACAGTGACGGGGCTTTTCTTGGGTGAGGAGTCCCGTAGCGCATGTTTTGAGGGCCAGGACTCATGACGAAGAACCTTTACTACGAACCTCGTGACGCTGTTCACTACAACGTTCATTTCAAGAGGGGGAACCTTGAGAGCCGAATCAGTGAACGTGCGATTTGCGGCCTCCGACCAGTGGACATCGATTGGATTTGGATTGTCGAGTTTCGGCGTCGTGCAACTTCGGAGGAAATCCACGAGCTGTGCAAGCTCGATCACGAGATTTAGGCAGATTGATTCACGTCCTGGCATAAACTTCCTCCGCGCACATGCCGTACGAACTTATTTAGCAGCCCATCTCGCGAGTCTTCGCCTCTTGGAACCAGCCGTGGATAGGGACGTGCCCATCCGCAATGGCCGCAGATCCATACTTGCACGCCATTCTCGCGAGTCTCCATCAACTCTCTAGTCAGGGTCCAGCAACCAAAACCCAGGTGCTGCAGAACATCGGAGACTTTAAGCTCACGGACTATTCGATTGAAGATTTGAAGTTCGTACCAGTTTCAGCAATGACGGGCTTGATCTCATACAAAATCACCGAAAAGGGCGTTTCCCACGGCCATGAGTTTATGGCCAAAGCCTATGTCTCTTCTCTTTGGACAAAGAGAGCAGGGGGATGGGTGTGCCTCTTCAGCCAAGAGACAGGTACGAAATAGCCTATGCTCTTTCTAGTTGCCTATCGATAATTCGGGAAAGGGTTCTGCGTCGAGAAATTCTTTAAGCGTTTCGACAGTGGTTCTGATTTGTTTCGCAGTTCTTTGACCATACGATTTCGACTACATCGGCTAGGAAGGTTTCGATTTTATCGGTTCGCGATCCAGCGCGAAATCAGCCGGTGGATTTCCTGCCAATGACATCGCGGGGATTACACGGTTCTGTATGACCAGGTTGGATCCACGCGGGTAGCACAGCGTTCATTCGAAACATAGACGCAGCGTATGATTTGTGGATGCTTCGCAGCAGGTCTGGAATACTGATCCTTTTCACAGTTGTGTTGGCCTATTCGACGGCGTCGCTGTGTCCTGCGCAACAAGCCCAACCGTCTGCGCCAGTACGCTACCACTTCGGCGACGACCCCGACGGCAAGCTCGGCTGGGCCAATCCTAACTTCGACGATAGCGCCTGGCCCGTCGCCCATAATGGCCTTATCCCCTCCCGCTCTCGCGAAATCAATCGTTTCCTCTGGGTGCGCATCCGCGTTCCCATTCCAAACAACCTGAACGCCCCACTGGCCCTTCATCTCGCCGATCTTGGTGTCCAGGCGATGGCATGGAACGTCTTCGTCGATGGCCAATCTCTCGGCGGCCAGGGCACATTCCCGCCCCACGCCGATCCCGCCGATCCTCCCATCTCTCCCGTCATGACTCTGCCACTTTCGCTCGCTCAGCCGGGCTCCGTGGCTCTGGTCGCGTTGCGCGAGTGGTACGCCCCCGCCTTCATCGAGTCCGGCGTTCCGAGCCATCCAACCGCCGCCATCAATCACGCCGATGTGCTGAGCCTTACGGTCCGTGCCAGCGTCGCTGATGCTCTCGTTGCTAACGGACCGGAGTATGCCCTCAGCGCTCTGCTCGCCCTCGCCGGCATCGCACTGCTCGTCTTCTGGCACTACTCCCGTGGTCCCGAATACCTGTGGGCCGCGATCATGCTCCTGAGCCCTATGGCCACAGCCATTCTGTCTACGGGCCCGGTCGCCGCGAGCCATTCATTTCATACATTGACGCTTGCATGGGCGGTGGTCTACGCTGCGGGGCTGATCGCTGAGATCGAGTTCATGTGGGCGCTCTTCGGGCTGCGTTCCCGCGGGCTGCATATCCTCTGGCACGCCATCTGGATCGTTGTTTGGCTGGCTGAAATCTCCGAGACGTACTTCATGGAGTCTCCGGCCTTCCTGCACCTCTGCCACATCATCATCGTCGCTGGCATTCCAGCCTTCGACTCTATTCTTTTCACGGTTTGCATTCGCGAGGTCCTTCGCCCCGGCGGCAATCGCGCCATCGCCGCCGCGCAGAGTACCTTTGAGGTAATCGTCCTGCTTGGGGCTTTTGGCTACTCCGTTCACCTCACGCTAGGGCGCTTCCCGCTGGATCTCTGGAACCTGAGCATCATGCTCGTGGATATGGCCATCGCCGCTATGCTCTTCCGGCGCGCATGGAAGGCATGGAAAGAGTCGAGCTCCCTGTGCGTAGAGTTCGAAGCCGCCCGCGAGGTTCAGGAACAGTTGGTGGCCCCGGCGGTGGACGTTCCGGGCTTCAAGATTCAAAGCGCCTATGCGCCCGCCAGACAGGTGGGCGGAGATTTCTTCCGCGTGCTTCCAGATGAAGAAGGCAGTGTCCTCGTAATTGTCGGCGACGTCAGCGGCAAAGGATTGAAAGCAGCAATGACCGTTAGCGCCATCATGGGCGCTCTGCACGACTACTCCTCGAGCCGGCCGGCCGAGGTTCTGGCACACCTCAACCGTGTGCTCTATCGACGTGTGGGTGGGTTTGTTACTTGCTGCGCTGCGCTGATTGCAATGGATGGCACGATGACTCTTGCGAATGCCGGCAATCCGGCTCCCTATCGCAACGGCGAGGAAATGGAGGTCGAACCTGGCTTGCCGCTCGGCATGCTCGACGAAGTCAGCTATGTAGAGACGCGCTACCAGATCGCTCCAGGCGACAGGGTCACGTTTGTCTCGGATGGCGTGATCGAAGCGACCAACTCTCAAGGAGAGCTCTACGGCTTTCAGCGCACTCAGGCCATCTCTGCCGAGTCCGCAGAGAAGGTGGCGGAAGCCGCGCAAGCCTTCGGCCAGGAAGACGACATTACCGTCCTGTCTATCACCAGAAGGCCTGATCTGAATCCTGGGCTGGCGTGATGACCGAAGATATCGGCCACCTGCGGGGGTTTGCAGACAGCCGCCATTCGATTAAGAAGTCCATCGTGTTTCAAGACACTACCTTCGCTCCTCTCCATTCAAGGCAAGACTTCTCCTCACTTCGAGCGTCTCGCTCACGAGAATTACCGTACGCCGCAGCACGTTTGTCCTGGATTCTTACAACTCGGCGAGCTCTTTCTTGGCCTCTTTGAGAATCGGAACATCGGGGTCGGCATCTTTCCAGAGAGTGAGGAAGTCTTCATAAGCCTGTATTGCCTTGCCCTTTTCTCCAGCCTTTGCCAACGCCCTTCCCAATTCCAGGCGTGCCCGAGGGCCGACAGGGTCGGCGAACAAGAGGCCCGGTCGAACAAAAATCTTTTGAAATTCGGCAGCACCTTCGGCCTGTCTATTTGAGGCCATGTATGCTTCACCACGAACATAGGCTGGATACAATGTTCCAAAGAATGCGAAGAATGCGCACCCGGTTACCCCGTACTCGTGCGGAGTGGGAATCTGCAACCGTTGGATTGTTGAGCCAATTCCGAGGCATGCGCTGCCATTTTTCTCGCCAGTCGCAAGTGACCAGCACGTGCGAGCACAAGGGCCTGAGAGTTGGTCAACCAATCTTCCGCGCCGGCTTTGCCTGAAGCCGTCGCCACTGCGTGGTTCATTCCCGACGTGTCGCCTTTCAACAACGCGACGTGATAACGCAGGGTTGCTCTCGTTGTTTTCCTAAAAGTCACGGCATGGCATCTCGTTTGGTGGTTCATCCTCGGTCATGCGTGCTGTCCAAATCATGACTCGGACGGGTTATTACACGCGATTCCGCCAAGGCGCGGATTGTGACGGAGGACACTGACTTTGCCAATTGAAGGAAGCCAAAATCCAAAGGTGGATGAGAATTCAGCCACTCCCCGGATCGTCGAAGCATTGAGGATGAAAGATAGCGTCATCATCACGTTTGCGGACGGTCAGTATGCAAAGTATTCAGCAAGTCTCCTCTATTCCTTGCTTCTCCAAGCAATCGAATTGAGTCGAAGTTTGAACTCCCCCGACTAGATCATCAAGAACGGGCGTTTCGTAGTGGTGCAGCGAGAACTACACTTGACTCTGCCGCCGCCTGCCCCAGAACTTTAAATGCGATATGACGCGAACAGCCTTCCCATCGGGCCGAAGTGTTCTCAGTGCCACAAGCCGAACCACGCATCATGAACTCAATCGAGAATGTGGCATGGTTCTCGCTCAATTCCGTCTTCATATAGAGCGAAGCCATTTACTGACTTCGACGGGAAAATCCCGCGTCCAGTAGGTGGGGCGTGCAAAAAGAGACAGACATTCTATTCCGACAAAGGGTATACCGGCCATGGTCGGAAACAAACGAATACTTGCTACAGAGCCACTTTATGACGTTCATTTCAAGGGCGGCGGACTGCGTGGGCCGAGAGGAGTCCAGTCGATACGCGAACATACAGCGCCGTGAGAGCCTGGTGTGCCAGGCATTAATCGTAGTGCAATGTCTTTGCCAGGTCCAGCCGCAGCGCGCGCCGCGCCGGCAACAGTGCAGCAATTCCTACGATGGCGAGCAACACCAGAATTGCCGTCGCGTAGCTCGCCGGGTCGAGGTTGCTCACTCCGAAAAGCGCGATGCGCAGCACTCTAGAAGCCGCGCCGGCGATCCCCGCCCCTACCGCCATGCCGATTGCAACCGGCCACACGAACTGCCGCAGCACCGCCGTCAGCAGCTGCACTCTACCGGCTCCCAGCGCCATACGGATCGCAATCTCCTTGATCCGCTGCGAAACCGAGAATGAAACCAGGCCGATGAGCCCTACGGCGGCCAGCAGAACTGCCACCAGCCCAGTCAGCGTGACCGCCTTGGCAATGTTCTCAATCAGCTCCAGGATATTGTCGTGATACAGCACCTTCATCTGTCTGATCTCCGGAAACAGCTTCGCATCTATGCTCTCGCTAATTCCCTTAATCATTGGCGGCAGACTGTCCGGCTCTCCAGCCGTCCGCACCATCACCACCATCTCCGGCATATCAGCCTGCTGTGCTGGCCAGTACTGCTCCACCGCGTCGTCGTCGTTCACTGCATTCACATGCGCGTCGCCAGCTACGCCTACCACGGTGTCCTTCGCGTCGCCGTTCTGCAGTTGCTGTCCAATCGGATTCTTCCCCGGCCACTCCCTACGCGCCATCGCTTCACTCACAATCACTGCATTCTTCTCGCCTGCGTAGAACGTTCGCCCCAAGTGCACTGGAATGCCCATCGTTTCGAAAAGTCCCGGAGTGACCCAGTTCGGATAAATCGGCAGCCGACGTCCGTTGAGTTCTTCATCCATCCTTGAAACTGTATGTCCTATCGGAGGCAGCTTCACCAGGGAGACCGACTTCACACCCGGCAGCGCCCGAAGCCGCTCCTGCATCGCATCCAGATAGGTTTGCGCCGCCGCTGGCGAATAGTTATGCTGCGCCAGTTGCGCATCCACGCTCAGCAACTGCTCATAGGCAAATCCAGGATCCGTATAAAGTACATGGAGCGTTGCCCGCACCAGCAGCCCGGCCACAATCAGCAGCACGCAACTCGCCGCCACTTGTGCAGCGATCAACACTTGCCGAACCATCGTCTTGCGATGCCGCTGCCGCGCAATCTGCAGCGCTGGCGCAAACCCGAAAAACACGGCCGCCGCCATCGCCATCCCGAATGTGAATACCAGCACCCGCCAGTCCGGCTTGGCGCTAAGCCATCCCTGCGCATGAAACTGCGTCAGCACTATGCGCAGTCCCAGCCAGCTCAGTCCCAACCCCGCTGTCGCGCCCAGCAGCGCCAGCACCACGCTCTCCGTCGCTAGTTGCCTGAAGATCCGCGCCCGTGTCGCACCAATCGCCATCCGGATTCCCATCTCGCGCTCCCGCGTCACTGCCCGAGCCAGAAGTAGCCCGCCCAGATTCGCGCACGCCACCGCCAAAATCAGCATCGTCAGCAGAGCCACCATTGCCGCCACCTGGTACATCTCAGGCTGCATCACCTGCAAATGCCCGCCCGGGTGGATGTCGATGTATTCGTCCTCCCAAATGTCCTTTGGATGCTGTCGACGTAGCTCGTTGGTCAGCGTCTTCAATTCCTGCGCAGCCAATTTCACCGTCACCCCGGGGGCCAGCCGTCCCCACATCCGCACGCTGCTTGCTGCCGGGTCGGTAAGAACGGTACTGCCGGTCACAAAATAAGGCTGCTGCACTATCGGCATCCACAGATCCGGAGTCTGCCCACCAAGGCTCGCAAACTCATACGGCGTCACGCCGATCACCGTTGCAGGTTTCCGGTTCAGCCTCACCGTCCGACCCACCACACCCGGGTCGCCGTTGAACCGGTGCTGCCACAGCGCGTAGCTCAGCACCACCACCGGCGGAGCCGTTGCTTGGCTTTCCCTCGCCGGATCAAACAGCCTGCCGACTGCGGCAGGTGTCCCCAACTCCGAAAAGTAATTCGCCGTCGCAAACGAAGCGCTCGTCCCCTGCAGATCGTCGTCCATCTGCATTGGGGGAACGCCCAGCACCGCGATCATCGCCTTCAGCGACTTCGCATGCTGTTCATAAAAGACCGCCGACAAATACGGCATCTCGCTCGTATAGTCCTGTGGCGCTCGCCGCTCCAGCCGCACAAGTGACCCCGGATCGCGCACCGGCAGTGGCTCCAGCGCTACCATGTTGAATAGGCTGAAGGCCGCCACATTCACACCGATGCCGATCGCCAGCACCAGTACCGCCGTCACCGTAAACCCCGGCGAACGCGCCAGCGTACGCCCCGCGTAGCTCAGGTCCTGCCCCAGCCGGTCCAGCCACGTCCAGCCCCACGCCTCACGCGCCTGTTCGCGCATACGCAAGGTATTGCCGAAGTTGCTGCGCCCTGCTCGGGCCGCCATTTCGCGATGAAACTCCATGTCGTTTTCCAATTCTGCATCGAAACGGCGGCGACTGATGAGATAGCGAATGCGGCGGAAGATTTCACCCATGGCAGGCCTCCTGACTGGTCGGTACCGCTATGCAGTGCGCAATATGTTCTGAATCGCTTGCGTCACACGATCGTATTCGGATAGCTCAGCCTTCAGGTGCTTACGTCCCTCCGGCGTTAGGCGATAAAATCGCACCTTGCGGCTGGTTTCCGAAATACCCCACTCGGCCGTCACCCAGCCCTTAACCAGCATCTTTTGCAGCGTAGGATAGAGCAGTCCCTCTTCAACCGCCAGCACTTCGCTGGAGAGGACGTGAATTCGCTGCGCCAAGGCATAGCCGTGCAACGAACCTGATTGAAGGACGCGCAGAATCAGCATAGGAAGCGTGCCGGAAGGCATGCCTGACTTAGACCTATCACTCATAGGCATAACTTAAATATGTATGAGGGTGCTTGTCAAGAACATGTCTGGGATATCGCATTCACTGATTGACTGAAGGCTACAGAGGCAGACGGCGTTTAAGGGGACCGATCCCGCCATTGGCTCGTAAAGCACAGCAGAGCTTGGGCAAGGTCCTTCAGGCGTTTCTTGAGACTGTGTCCTCTGCTATCTAGTCAACTGAATTGACATTATTAATGTCAATATGACAATATACATGTCATTATATGAAACCCGGACTATATGAGTTGATCTGGAATACCAGGCCCCTGTTGCAGCGTATAGAACGCGCTGTTCAACGTGGCCTCGAAGGAACCGACCTTACCGTTAGGATGCGCGCGGTGATGGAGATACTTGGCCGCGATGGAGCGCAGACTGTGCCGACGCTAGCCCGTGCCCTCGAGATCCAGCGCCAGTATGTCCAGATCATGGTCGATGAGACCACCGCCGCAGGAATGACCGAACGGCGCAAGAACTCTGCCCATTGTCGTTCGCCCCTCATTGCGCTCACACCCCTTGGGGCGGGCCTGATTGGGCGCGTCCGGAGAGAAGAAGACTCCCGCATCAGTGCATTGATGAAAGAGCTGAAGGAGAACGAGGTCGCTGTCGCGCTGCAGGTCCAGAAGCGGCTTCTAGACGCCTTTTCAAAACTGGGAGGGCGAGAATGATCTGGGCAACGAGTATCGGCTTGGTCTTTGTGGTGGACATAGTTTGGTTCGCAAGGTTCTGGCACTTTGTGAACGATCCGACGAAAGAAATGCCAATTTCTTCGGCTCGGGCGAGTGCCGACGACACTCCACAGTAGGAGAGCGTGCAAAACAGACAACAATCGCCATGACGACCAGTGCTGCTCGGCAGCAATCTTGCTTTTAGTGGGATCTTGCATGCACGTATTGGCGCTGCAACGGGGCAAGAGCAGAAAGAACGCTACCACAACAATCCAGGAGGGAATAGCACTTATGTCAAACGTACGTGTCGCGGGATTTGGAGTTTCGTTGGACGGCTTCAGCGCTGGGATCGAGCAGAGCCTGGACGCCCCAATAGGTAAGCAAGGAATGGAGATCTTTCAGTGGTTCTTTCACACGAAGACCTACTGCTCCATGCATGGGCGAGGAGGGGGAACTATCGGTGACGTTGACGATCAATTCGCCCATCGGGCAAGGGAAAACTTTGGCGCGTTTATCCTCGGCCGAAACATGTTCGGTCCCGTTCGCGGCTCTTGGCCGGATAACTCATGGAAGGGCTGGTGGGGCGACAATCCGCCATTTCATGCGCCAGTCTTCATTCTTACGCATCACGAGCGTGAGCCTCTGGTCATGGAAGGCGGAACGACCTTCTACTTTGTGACCGGCGGGATCGAGGAGGCACTGGCGCTCGCCAAGAAGAGCGCTGGCGATAAGGACGTAAAGATCGGAGGCGGCGTCCTAACGGTCCGGCAATTTCTGCAGGCTGGGCTGATTGACTCACTGCACCTCGCGTCCGTACCTGTTCTCCTCGGTCAAGGTGAACGGCTGTTTGATGGAGTGGACCTGCGTGCGCTTGGGTTTTCCATAACAGAGCGCAAGTTTTCGGAATATGCGACTCATCTCACGTTGCAGAGAGTCTAAGGGCAGAGTTCCAGCGAAGCCTCATCGTGAAAGAAGCGCCCGATGAGGCCCATTGGTAGCCTCCCAGCTGCCGCGACTGTTGCTCCCTAATTTGTGCCTGTAATTCGGTGGCAAACGCTCAGCTGCAGACACCCAGCTCCCAAACGATGATGGTTCCGATTGCGATAAAGCGATAAGGCGATAAGGGAGTATTGGGCACATCGCTCCTCTCTCCACTGAATACGGATCGGCCCCACAGATTTGTACCACAAAACACGGATATGGTCGGCAATCCACTTGGCCGAATAGTCGTTAGCCTTGATCGGACACTTGCTTTTCGATTCTCGATTGGGAATGATTGGCGCTCATCGACGGCCGGGTTTCGTTAGCGGAGAATGGAGACCTACAGCAGGGAAGTGAGAACTATCAGGAAGGGGCAGCGATCAGCGAGTTTCTAGAAGAATGTGTGAGTCCAACAGGCGCCTAGAGCGAACTGGCCAGTTAGCTGGCAGATGGGCGGCGAGTGTGCCGATTTGCAGTCAGTCTCATTTTTTAGGGGTTGGTCCAAAGGGTTCACCCCATGTCACTGTTGACCTTGCCCGCGCAAAAGTGGGTTAGAGCGCTGCCCCTCGAACGAGAAGGCGCCATCGTCTTCCAGAACAAGCAGTGCCGCGACTGTCACTCCATCGGCGGAGAAGGTGGCCTCCGCGGCCCGGCGCTGGACTCCATCGCTACTCGCATGACGGAGGATCAGATCATCCGCCAGGTCCTGCAGGGGGGAGGATATATGCCCGCTTACGGCAATTCGCTCAGTCCCTCCGAAACAACCGCTCTCGTCCGATTTCTTACGACTCTCCGCGGCAACGATCTTGCGCCGGCGATCGACGCATCGCGCCACATGGCTCTGTCGGGCAAACTACCATCAACCATGCCGAACGGACACTAGCCTTGCACCCACCTTATCGCCATGCCTCCTGAGTATCGCGCAGTCTTTGAGCAATGGTCACCTCCGCTCTTTCTTACCGCAGCGACCCTCGTCTCCGCCATCGTCTACACCCGCGGTTGGTTTGCCATTCGCAAAACGCGCTCCCACCTCTTCCCAACATGGCGACTAGCCGCCTACCTTCTTGGTCTCGGAACCATCTGGCTCTCCATCGCCTCGCCACTCGATGGTTTCGCCGACGCACTTCTCAGCGCTCATATGGTGAAGCATCCTCCTGATATCCTTCGTCCCTCCACTGCTACTCCTCGGATTCCCAATCGTTCCACTCCTCCGCGGTCTTCCCCAGGTACACCTCCTCGCTCCTTTCATCCGCTCAAAGTTCCTTCGCAGCCTAGGTCATTTTCTTACAACGCCTCTAGTTGCCTGGCTCGCAATGAACCTCATCTTCCTCGGATGGCACATCCCACCGGTTTGCTTTAACGGCTGGAAGCGTTCGCGTTTCACAGTGATGCTGTACGTCCCTGCGGGAAGGTCCGTTAATGCGTAGTGCCCTTGGCTATCGGTTTGTGCCTTGCGAACGGCGCCGGTCGCGCTGTTCGTAGCCGTAACGGCGGCATTGGAAATGACGGCCTTGGATGGATCCAGGACTTGTCCGATAATTTCGCCGGCGCTTTGTGCCTGCGCAAGTGCTGCCGGTGAAGCGCCAAGTAGATACGACAGGATTAAAGCCAAAGCGAGACGTGTTGAACTGAAGACGCCCCTACCTCGAACAAAACGCTGCGCATTCCCTTCATCACCTGAGACACTCTCGGCAGCCCTATTTCTCTTTGCTCGTCGCACGTTTGATTCGATTCGAATGGCTCAGGATCTAACAATCGTGCGCCGCGAACTATTCAAGATCCGTCCGGTTTCCAGATCGGGGACCGGGTCTCAACCCCGTGGAGACCGGCTTCACCAACATGCTAGCGGTCCCGCAGGGTCGACAGGTATATCAGGCGGTTCTGGGTTGGCAGTTTCCCGCATTCAGCCCATCCTGTCGAGGCAATCGAGTTCGTTCGCTTGGTGCGCGCACAAATCGAAGTGGCTAAGCGCCCCGCCCGACGGGTTTGAAGTGAGACCAAGAAAGCGAGAGAACAGGCACATCACTGAACCGATTTCGCAGACGGCGTCGGGACTCCAGATCGCACGGCGAACTCGTGGCGAATCGCCCTAGCTCGAGTCTTAAGGGTTTCGCCGCACTCGATCGTCTCTATGAAGCCTTGGCTGCCGGCAGAAGATCTAACGAAATATCCGCCCCTCAAAATGTAGTCAATTTTGTCGTCAGCCCATTTAAAAATCGGTCATAATCGGGGATGTACCGATAGCAATCCGCGAATGGGAAGGGAAGAGGAAACAGCAACCTTGCAGATCGTGGGCGATGCCAAAAGTCCTTCATTTTTCAGCACTTAATTGACCGATTCAACTGTCTTTGCTATGAAAGGGTTAACAAAGTGCGCACCTCAAAACGCGCGATTCTCAGTAGCTCAATGGCAGAGCATTCGGCTGTTAACCGAAGGGTTGTAGGTTCGAGTCCTACCTGAGGAGCCAAAAACTCAATAACTTAGCTTCCGTTGCGCTCTGGTTGCGCTCCGTTTCCCTGAAACGCAAGCCGTGCAACTTTGATTCCTGCAGTAGTCATCTCATCCGTTACAACATCCCCGTAAATGTTCATCGTGGTTCTGATGTCCGCGTGGCGCATCATCTCCTGTTGAACTGCAACGGAAGTGCCCACAGCATCAAGCCATGAGCTGTGAGTGTGCCGGAAAGAGTGAGTCCCCAGATGCCCAATTTTCGCGGCTTCTGTTGCCCGCGCAAGTTCCCGCCATACGCCCGTGTTATAGATGCTCGATTCATTGCATCTTGCTTAGGTCGTTGAAGGTGATCTTGCCTGGCCTTAGAAGCAGCATTATGAGGAGATAAGCAATCACTACCCACACGATGAGGATGAATCCATCGGACGTCGCGAGCGTGTATGCCTGCGCCCGCACTTGCAGGCCAACAATAGTGGCTGCACGTTGCTGTGCCTCTAGCCCGTCAGTGGACTGCGGCAGTACTCCGCCCGCCAGCATCCGCACTCGGTGATCGGTAAGCCAGCTGCCGCTTTGTACATAGAGCCCCAGCATGTTGGAATGAAACTGCTCGCGCGCGGCAATGAAGCGAGTCATAGCAGCTACGCCGATCTGGCCACCGAAGAGCCGCATAAGGTGCATGAATCCGGAGAATGTGGCGGCCTTGGCGGCGCTTGTCAGAGCGCCCGCTTCGAGCGCCTCCAGGACGATGCTGCCCACCAATCCGATGTATGCGCCTGCCAATCCGAGGGACAGCAGAAGCTCAACTATTTCGAAGCTATCCCCTGACCATGAAGTATCCACGTGTGCCCAACGCAAACAGCATATCGCCCCCACGGTAAGTCCAAGCGCCAGGACCAGCCGCGAGTTCACGATGATGATGATTGTGGCCACCAACCACACTACCGCGAACATCGGCAGCGCTACCCATGCAAGCGTGTGTCCGGTCTCCAGCGGCCGGTAGTGTTGAATGTTGGCGAGGAAGCCTGGTACGAGCACAATCGCGGCCAGGTGCAGGAACTTGAATACGAAGATGGATGTCGCCAGGATGATGATGTTCCGAGTATTCAGAAATTTGAGATTCACGACTGGGTTGGGCTGGACCACACGTCTCAGGATGGTTGCCCCAAGCAGGAAGAGTCCCGCGACAAGCATGCCGACGATAGTAGCGGAGTTCAGCCAGTCCAGCCGCTGTCCTTGATCCAGAGCCCCGTATAAGAGAGCAAGGCTCAAGCTGAAGTAAATGAACCCGTGCCAACTCGGCCTGGGTTCTGCAATGGTCCGGCGCGGAATTCCGAAATGGATACTGACCATCATCAATGGGGTGAATAGTGCGGCAGTCCAGAAGATCCAGCGCCAGGAAAGATGGTCGATGTACCATCCCTCCTGCAAAGACGCAATGTTACTGACGAAGACGATGTCCGCTGCGTACGCCGCGATCCCGAAGATGACCAGACGCTTCGGAAGGTTGGTCAACACGAAAGTCATCGTGAGAGAGTAGAACGTGCCTGACGCGAGACCTGCGACGATCACCAACGCCATCATCACCTGGTAGTTCGGCGCGAACGGCAACAGGAAAGTTGCGACGGTGAAGATCGCGGCAGCGGGTAGCAGAATTCTCCGCGGACCCCAAAAGGCGTTCACGAATACGACAAAAACCCCACTGAACATCGTCGCCATGTTGAACGCGGTTGGAAGCCAGGATGCATCATCGAAACTGATGCCACGGGCGCCTCGCAGATCGGGGAGACCGACGCTAAGTAATCGGCTGGTCAGCGTAGCGAGCCCCGCGCCCAGGAAGACCGCCACAATTCCCACGTATGGGTTGGTGGTGAATTGGGGCGGAACGGATTCTGAGGGGGAAGATTGACCTGTGGTTTCTGAGGTCGTCATTTAGGATGTCCCCTCACGGATCAGCTCCATTTTCGAACATTTAAGATCCCTACATCCAGGGCGCAGTAGTTCCGCCCCTTTCTTTGCACTTTCACACGGCGGAAGCCCTAAGTTCGAATCCTGCAGTGCTCATCACCTAGTGTTCGGGCCGGTCTTGTCTCATGGCCAAAGAAGTTCACCATTGCCAACGCAGAAAATGGATGAGGATAGTACATAGACCAGCGCCAGCACCCGCGGTCAAAGGAGTGACGATCGCGACTCGATGAACCTGGGTCATCGGTCTCTGGCTTGTAGTGATACTAAAAACGGCGTGCAACTGCGGCAATTACATAAAGCTGGTATCACCGCATGACGTCAACCCGGTGTTTAGGGAGCTTGGCAAACGCTTACTCTGATATGAACCCGCTGAAGAAAATCGATGTCAGGAGCCGAGGTGCTCCTGATTCCGCTGATATTGAGCGAGCTACGGTCTTGACGAAGACACGACAAAATAATCTCTTCAATTGCGCATGGCTCCAACGTGAGCCTTTCTCCAGTGCGGAGCCGCGTTGTTTCAACTGCTTCGCCAACCAGCAAATTAAGCCGGTCTAAGGGCGTGACAACGTCTTGCTAGAGACGCTCAAGGCAAAGTCGCGACAAAAGGCTGCCATATTGAGTACGAATCTCATTCCACATGTGAGAAGACCCTGGGGCCAAGTACAGCCATCGCAGCCCAAACCTGGGCTGCGATGAAAAGATTGCCGGATGGTGGTCGGCGCACACGGGACCGATCTGCTCCCCACTCTGCTGAATATCGACTCACGCGGCATCCAAGGGAGGGTTTGTTTCCGCGGGAGCCGATGGCAAGGTAAAGTGGAATGTCGCGCCACTCCCACCCTCGGCGTCGGCCCAGATCCAGCCCCCTTGCGAGTCGACGATCGACTTACAGATTGCCAAGCCCATGCCGCTGCCTTCCGGCTTGGTCGTAAAGAATGCGTCGAATATCTGGTCTGCCTTGCCCACGGGCAGCCCAGGCCCGTGTCATTTACAGAGATCACGATCTGGCGGTCCTCGCCCAATTGCGACCCCACACTCTCCAATGCGCTTTAGAATTAGCCTCGGTGCGACTTAGCTTCTCACTACCCGTGCTCCTATTTATCCCTGCGACTCTTGAATCGAGACCTGCAGCAGATCTCCCAGCCCGATACGGCGGAGCAGTTCGGCACGAACCCGATCCATGACCATGTTGGTTACCTCTGCTCCATCTTCTGTCGGATCCACATGTACCCTGAATGGGCGCTTCCCGAATGGCGTGTCTACGATCTTCACAATCGCATCGGCGACTGCTGAGGCATCCGCATCTGGAGGCACGATGGAGGCAAAGCCCTTCATCACGTCGTCGGCGAAGTCTTTGTAGGGTCCAGCTTCGTACTCGGCCACGACAGCTGTGTCTGCAGGGCGGCCGGAGTGGGCGAAATGGTTAGTGCCGCCCGTGAACGCGCCGGGCACGACGATAGCGGTCTCGACACCCCAACGGACGAGTTCACGAGCGTATACGACCGCCATTGCGTCCATGCCTGCCTTCGAGGCGAAGTAGGGTGCCAGGTAAGGAGGCGTGCCGCCCGCGCTGCTGCTGCTCGATACCCAGAGGACGAGACCTTTGCGCTGTTTCCGCAGATACGGCAGCACGGCGCGATTGACTCGCTGTGTGCTCAGCACATTGATGTCGTAAAGCTCGGCGAGTTGCTCGGGAGTGAAGGCTTCTGCCGGCCCGAAGACCATGTGCCCGGCGTTGTGGATCAGCACGTCGATACGGCCTTGCTGCTCGATAATGGCCTGGATGGCGGCATCCACAGATGGCTGATTGGATACATCCATCTCTACGGTTCGCAGATCGACGCCGGACTCTTTTGAAAAGTGATTGGCTTCCTCAACCCGCGGGGCGTTGCGTCCTGAAGTTTCTCTCATACCCGCGTAGACGGTGTGACCCGCCCGGGCAAGAGCATGTGAGGCAAGGGAACCAAAACCGCTTGATGCTCCAGTGATGACGATGATGTTTTTCATGACAATTCTCCTTGGTTGCGATCGATTGGGAACGAGGTCGCAGAGCGGGCTGCGAATCAGGCGAACCCGCCGTTTGCGCGAAGCACCTGCGCGTTGACCCATCCGCCATCGGGTCCGGCGAGGAAAGAGACGACGCTTGCGATATCGTCAGTCTGACCGAGGCGTTCGAGTGGCGCCATGCTGCTGATCTGTTTGATCTGCTCTTCGGTCTTGCCGTCCAGGAAGAGCTCAGTCCCGATGGGTCCAGGCGCAATGGCGTTGACGGTGATCTTGTGTCCGCGAAGCTCGTTGGCCAAGACGTGGACGAGTCCTTCGACGCCTGCCTTGGAGGCAATGTAGGGGCCGTAGGCAGGGAAGTTCTTGGCGAGGACGCTGCTGGAGAAGGCGATGATCCGGCCTCCCTCGGCGACGTGCTGCGCCGCCTGCGAGAAGACGAGAAAGGTCCCGCGCAGGTTGGTGGCGATGACCTTGTCGAAGGTTTCGACGTCGCCTTTAGCGATGGGCGAGAGGGGCATGATGCCTGCATTGTTGACCACGACGTCGATCTGCCCGAAGGCCTTGAGGGTCTTCTCGAAAAGCTGTTTGACGTCTTCAGGGTTGGCGACGTCGGCCTGGATGGCGAGGGCGCGGCCTCCAGCGCTGGTGATCTCGTTGACGACCTCTTCGGCCTTGGCGGCGTTGCCGGCGAAGTTGACGACAACGCCGAATCCGTCGGCCGCGAGCCGAAGTGCGATGGAGCGTCCGATGCCGCGGGATGCGCCGGTTACGATAGCTGTCTTTCTCATGGTGATTCTCCTTTTGGGCGGCTTCTTCAAACTTGAAGTCCGTCGCTGAAAAGAGATTGAACTTTTCAGAGTCATACGTCCAATGCATAGTGCTAATATTGATTATGCGTGTAACGCAGCTCCGTCAGGCCGACCTGAATCTCCTTGTTGTCTTCTCAGTTCTTGCCGAGGAGCGCAACGTATCGCGTGCCGCCAAGCGGTTGCTACTAAGCCAGCCCGCAGTGAGCCGCGCCTTGCAGCGGATGCGAGAAACATTCCACGATGATCTGCTAGTGCGGACGGCAAAGGGTTATGAACCAACGCCGCAAGGGGAACGTGTACTCCAGGAACTCGAGATCATGTTGCCGAAGTTGGATCGACTCATCGCGGGTTCGACCTTCGATCCGGCGACAGAACATTGTTCTTTCCGGATTGCGGCAACGGACAATGCGACCTCGATCATTGCACCGATTCTGTGCCGCGAGGTTCTGCCAGCCGCGAAGCAGGTCCGCTTTACCTTCGCAAGTTGGAGAGGCGATGTCTTCGAGGATTTGAGTCACGGTCGACTGGACCTCGCTTTGATTGGCGATGAAGGCCATGTGCCCTCGCCTTTACTGACCGAGGTCATTTACGAGGAAGAGCTCCTCTGCATTGTTGCGGCAGATGCTCCCTATCAGCGTCAACTCACGCTCAAGCAATATCTGGCGGCTGAGCACATTGGTGTCGATGTAGTGGAAGGTTCGCAACATATACCGGAGAAGCGTCTCGCAGCGCACGGTCATCGCCGTCGAACCGTGATCACGCTGCCATATTTCGGCGCGGCGACGCGGTGCATTCCTGGAACCAAACTGATTCTTACCGCACCCGGGCGATTCGCAGGACTGGAGGCCGAAAATCGCAAGATCAGAGTCCTAAAGGCGCCGGGAGAGATAACCGGTTTCAAGTATCTGATGATCTGGCACCCCCGAGTAAACACGGATGCCGCGCACGCATGGCTTCGGGGCGAAATCAGGAGAATCGGTCAGACGATAAGTTCGTGATCGTCGTGGCGGAAGGTTGCTGCTTTGCGGCGGCGGAGACGACGATCAAAAGCGAGAAGGCACAAGGTTCGGTCAATGAGAGCAATGCCCTGTTGGCAACAGTTGATCAGCGGGAAGGCTTGTTTGATTACTATCGGTTCAGATTGATCAGCGATTCGGATTCGACGTTACGAGAGAACGCAGAACTGCCTCTAGCGTCGTGCGTTCTTTGCGGGAGTTCGCCTCGCCAGATTCAAAGTCGATCCAGCCTTCGTTGAAGCCGTCGATCATCCGAATCCTCGGCCTGGGGTTCTTCGCGCCTTGCGAGCGAAACATCGTTTCCCATTGGTCATGTGGAACTGCTTCCGCCCGCACCGGACGGTCAAGTGCGGCGCTAAAACCCCTAGCAATATCATTCGCGGAGTAGCGCCTCGGACCTTCGAGTTCAATAACACGGACTCCCATCCATGTTTCATTAAGGAGTTCTGCCGCCGTTCGCGCGATATCGCTCGCGGCAACCATCGGAATCCCGTGATCGAGCGGTTGCAAAAAACTGGGAATCACGCCTTTGCGCGCCGCTTCCACATCCCATGTCGCGTTTTCCATGAACCAGGCAGCGCGCAACAATGCAACCGGGACCGAGGTAGTGCGCAGCATCTCTTCCGTAATTCTGGAGTTGTTCAGAAGATTGGGTTCCGCAACATGGGCTCCAACTGTGGAGAGAAATACGACTTTCCCCGGTCGGCTGGTTTCGATAGCTTGCCGAATCGCCGCAGCCGCCTTGTGCGCCTGAGGAAATCCGGGTTCAGGATCGAAGTCTGGAGGCGTCATCAAGAAGACGCCTTCGGTGTCGTGAAAGGCTTTGCTGAGACCCATTGCGTTCTCAACGTTGGCGATTTCTATATCACAGCCTTGAGCGAACCAGGAGCGTCCCTTTTCGGCATCCCGAACCACTGCTCGCACATTGTGTCCCTGTGTCAGAAGACTGCGGGCCACCGCTCCGCCCACCTTGCCAGTCACTCCAGTAATTGCAAACATGATCGACCTCCTCAGGAATCTTGTTGACCTGGATATCTGATGTTGTGTTGGATTGTGGTGATTTCGGCATGAATGGCATAATAGAAATGACGAAATGCATGAATCAGAATTTCGATGAGCGGATCCTGAATGGGATGAGCATCCTTGCCGCGATTGTGCAGTGCGGTAGTTTTGCCGGTGCGGGCAAAGCGTTGAACATGTCGCAGTCTGGTGTAAGCCGGTCTATTGCGCGGCTTGAGACTCGCCTCGGAATACGATTGTTCGAGCGAACCACGCGCTACGTCTCCATCACCGATGAAGGGCGGCGGTTATACGAGCAGGTCGGCCCGCTGCTTACTGGCCTCGAAGAGGCCGTGGCATCGGTGATGGAAGGTCGAGCTCTGGTACGGGGCAGGCTGCGCGTGCAAATACATCGGACATTTGCACATTTCCTTGAAGGAGCGCTTTTCAGGGCGTTTCTTGAAGCACACCCGGAACTCGAACTCGAACTGATAACTCGTGATCAACTCGGCGATCTGGTAAGCGAGGGGTGCGATGTTGCCATCCACATAGGCAAACCGCCGGTTTCGAGCCTGGTTGTGAGAAAGCTCTGGGACACCCGCATCGTGACCGTCGCCGCGCCCTCTTACCTTAAACGGCACAAGCATCCAGCCGCGCCGGTGGATCTCCTGACGGGCGGACATATTCTGATAGATTATTGCAACCCAGAGACCGGGCGTCCGTTCGAATGGGAATTCCATCGTGGACGAAGAATCGTAAAGGTTCCCACAAATGGTCGTATCATCGTCAGCGACATCATCACCATGCACAGTCTCTGCCTGGCAGGCTATGGAATCGTGCAGGTGATGGAAAATGCGGTGTCCCGATTGTTGAAGCAAGGAAAGCTGATTGACCTGTTCCCCGACTGGCCCGATGAGCGCTTTCCTTTTTACGCGGTCTACCCATCGCGAAAGCATCTGCCTGCCAAGACCCGCGCATTTCTGGATTTTGTTGTCTCATTACCTTCGTCCGGTACTGCCAGTATCCAGGATTAGCTGAGATTCCGAATAAGTAACGAATGACATACCTCTCAACTCCATCGAGTCGCAAATGGGTCGAAGACTCCTTTTTATGAAGCCTCGAATGACCTTACGAGCCACTCTGACGTAGTACACCGCGCCTTGTGCCGCTATTGGAACGGAGTACAGTAATAACCAGTACGGGAACCATCGGGCCTTGATCTGAGGGTGAGAGAAAGGCTGAACCATGGCTGATTCAGCTCCAGGAAAAAGGTTGGCGGGGCCAGATTGGTCGTTCGCGCGCCGCTATGGATTGGCTTTCGCTTCGGTCGCCGGCGCTCTGTTGCTGGATCTTCTGTTTCACCACTTCAATCTGCCTCATCCGTTTGCTGCGTTTGCACTATCCGCAATCGCGATCACGTTTTGGTTTGGCGGCGCGAAGCCCGGGATTGTGGCAGTGTTACTTTCGTCGCTGATCCGCGGATTCATCTTCGAGGGCGAAACCAACAGCCTGTCTCGCGTTCTTTATCAGCTGGTCTTTCTTGCCTTTGCAATTCTCATGATCTGGGTAACACGGAGGAAGGAGGCTCTAGAGGTCGGGATCGCCGACCGAACTGCGAAGCTCACGGCGGCGAATGAGGACCTCCACAGGCGGAAGGAGCAGCTTGATGGATCGTTTGAGCTATCGCCCGACGCGGTAATCCTGACCGACGATGACTTTCACGTGATGCGGGTCAACAAGGAATTCACGCGAATGTTCGGGTACACAGCAGAAGAGGCGGCGGGACAGTGGCTTCCAGACTTAATAGTACCCGGGGAGCTGCGCGCTGAGTCTCTCAAATACAGGGCTTTGCTCATTACGGGGAAGAGAGTTGAATTGGAGGTCGTTCGACAACGCAAGGGCGGTGTTGCCTTTGACGTTTCCGTTGTGGCAAAGGGTATTTCGTTTGGCTTCGACCGGGTAGCCTTCTACCTCATTTATCGAGATATTACCGAACGCAGGCTAGCAGAAAGGAAACTTGAACGAAGCGAAGCGAATCTGCTTGAAAGCCAAAGATTGGTGCATATGTGCAGTTGGGCGTACGACCCGTCATCCGCAATCGTGACGTTCTCGCCGGAAGTGAAACGAATATTCGATATTGAATCCGATCAGGACATATGGGCGGCTGATTTCCTTCTTGACAGGGTTCACCCTGAAGATCGCCCGGTTGTTGAGGAGATCTTTAGAAGGGCCCAGCTCGACAAGACCGATTACGACGCCTCCTACCGTATTGTTCTTCCGGATCGGTCGCTCAAACACATTCACTCTGTGGCCCATCCGGTTCTGAACGAGTCGGGTGAATTGGTGGAATTTGTCGGAACTTCGATGGATGTCACCGAACAGTGGAAGGCCAGAACCGAGTTGGAGAAAGCTTTCGAGGAAATCAAGCAGCGGACAGAAGCTGCCCGCCAGAGCGAGAGAGAGCTTCGCGACTTGGTCAATACGGTCCCGGCGCATGTCTGGAGGACTTCGCCCGAGGGGCAGGTCGATTTCGTCAACGATCGTTGGTCGCAGTTCACAGGTTTAGCGTTGGACGAGGCATTCGGGTGGAAGTGGGAAGCAGTTGTTCATCCCGATGACCGGATGAGCTTCGACGCCGATTGGCGCGCAGCCATTAAGAACGGGCAAGCTATGGAGAGCGAAGCGCGAGTTCGGCGGGCAGACGGAGAATATTGCTGGTGGTTTATCCGCAATGTACCGCTGCGCGATGAAACCAGAAAGCTCGTCAGATGGTACGGAACCGCCATCGACATCGAGGATCGCAAGCAGGCTGAGCAAGCCCTTCGGAGAAGCGAGGAGCGGTGGAGATCCGTTTTTGAGAATTCGGCTATTGGCGTTGCTCTGACTGACCTGAACGGCCGCTTTCTAGCCACCAACCATGTCTACCAGACAATCGTGGGATACACGGAAGAGGAACTGCGTGGACTTCGTTTTCTCGACGTAACGCAAGAGGACTACCGCGAAGCGAACTGGGCGCTCATCACCGAATTGCTGGGGGGAAAACGCCGACAGTTTCAGATTGAAAAAAAATATCTCCGCAAGGACGGCAGTTCGGTTTGGGTAAGCAACAACGTTTCTCTTGTGCCTGGCACCGAGAGGGTACCGCGATTCATCATGGCGCTGTCCGAGGACATCACACAGCGCAAACGTGCCGAAGAAGCTCTACAGCGGAGTGAGGCTTATTTGGCGGAGGCACAGAAATTGACCCACACGGGCAGTTGGGTTTGGAATGTGCGTACCGACGCTCTCTTCTGGTCGCAAGAGGTCTTTCGCATTTATGACTACGATCCCGAGAAGATGGCTCACCCCACGTGGGACTTTTTTGAGAGGGTTCACCCCGAGGATCGACCAAAGTTCGAGCAGAGAAAGAAAAGAATGGCGTCCACGCAGAAGGAGTGGGCAGATTCTGAGATAGATTTTCGAATTGTGCTTCCAGACGGAACGATAAAGCACCTCCACTCTATCGCTCACCCGGTGATTGAGTCAGGCGACGAAGTTGTCGGCAGCGTCATGGATGTGACAGAACGCAAACGCGCCGAGCAGAAGCTGCGAGGGAGGGAAGCGGATTTGCTTGAGGCACAGAGAATAAGCCAAACAGGCAGTTGGAAACTTGATGCTTCATCAGGGAGAGTCATAGTCTCACCGCAAATATTTCAAATATTCGGCGTGGAGCCTGATGAGGAGTCGTCGACTCCAGAATTTTGGTTTAGCAGAAATCATCCCGAGGACCAGAAGCGCATTCAGGAACTCTTTGAACGTTCCAGAATCCAGAAAACGGACTATGAGGCGGACTATCGCATTGTTCTTCCCGACGGAACCATCAAGCACCTCCATGCTATCGGGCATCCCGTCTTGGATGAGTCAGGCGACCTCGTAGAATTTGTCGGGACCGCTATGGATATCACCGAGCGCAAGCAGAGGGAAGAGGCTCTGCTGCGGAGTGAGGGTTACTTAGCCGAAGCACAGAAATTGACCCATACGGGCAGTTGGGCGGTGCGGGTCCCTCAGATGGAAAACGCGCAGCGTGAGGCCGGTCAAGAGCTTGCCGTTATCCCAAGGTCCGGGTGGGAAGCTTCGTATTGGTCAAAAGAGATGTACCGAATCTTCTGCTTTGATCATGGTCCCACGCCGCCATCTTTCATGGATGTAGTTCGCCGGTTCCACCCGGAGGACGCGCGTGCTAACACACCTGTGGTCGAGCAGGCCGTTCGGGACAGAAGTGACTTTGAGATAGACTATCGACTCATTCTGCCAAACGGCGTAGGTAAATATATTCATGTGGTTGGACACCCGGTAGTGAATGCTTTCGGTGATGTCATTGAATTAGTCGGTACGGCGATGGATGTCACCGAGCGCAAGCAGGCCGAGGAAAAAATCCGGGAACAGGAAGTAGAGCTGCGTCAGATTCTGGACGCCGCACCCCAACATTTGTCAGTGCTAAGGAACGATGGAAGCCATCTGTATATCAACCAATCTAGTCTCGACTTCCTAGGTCTTACGCTTGAAGAGTGGCAGAAGCGCGATATTCGTGAGCTCGTTCATCCAGACGATGCGGAACGTGTGGTGCGTGAAAGGAAGCAAGCCTTTTCAAGCGGGTCTCCGCTCAAGATCGAAGCTCGGTTCCTCAGATATGACCGTGAGTATCGTTGGTTATTCCTCTATTACAAGCCACTCAGAGATCAGCTGGGGCGCATTACGCGCTGGGTTGTCCCGGCGATTGACATCGAGGATCGCAAACGGTCGGAGGAGAGACTGCACCACGAGAACGCTGCGCTCCGCGAAGAGATCGTCAAAGCATCGATGTTCGAGGAAATTGTGGGCGCGTCACCTGCGCTGCAAAGCGTGCTCTCCAGCATTGTGAAAGTGGCGCGCACCGATTCCACTGTGCTGATCACAGGGGAAACCGGCACAGGAAAAGAACTGATTGCTCGCGCCATACACAAGCATTCGCAACGTTCCGGCCAGGCGTTCATCAGCGTAAATTGTGCGTCCATTCCGTCCTCCTTGATCGCGTCGGAGTTGTTTGGCCACGAAAAAGGCGCCTTCACCGGTGCGGTCCAGCGCCGCCAGGGCCGCTTTGAGCTGGCACATTCCGGTACGATTTTTCTAGACGAGGTGGGCGATCTTCCCGCAGAAACGCAAGTTACGTTGCTCCGAGTACTCCAGGAGCGGCGGTTCGAACGAGTGGGAGGTAACCAAGTTCTTACCAGCGACGTTCGCGTCATAGCCGCAACCAACCGTGACTTAACGGCAGCCATTGCGGCGGGAACGTTTCGGTCCGACTTGTTTTACCGGCTCAACGTTTTCCCGATCGAGGTACCTCCTCTGCGCAAGCGCAAGGAGGATATTCCGATGCTGGTTGAGTACTTCGTTAAGCGATACGCGGAAAAAACCGGAAAGCAGATTCGCAAAATCGACATGAATACGGTTGACCGGTGCCAATCATATCCTTGGCCAGGAAATATCCGGGAGTTGCAAAACATCGTTGAGAGATCGGTAATCCTGAGTAGCGGCGATACCTTTTGGATCGAAGAGACTTGGCTCGCCAACCCGGCGGTTGCCCGGCATGAATTGCCAGGCCCTTTGCCAGACACTCTCCAGAATCAAGAGAGAGAGATCATTGAGACCGCATTGGCTGAATGCAAGGGGAAAGTCGCCGGCCCAAGAGGTGCGGCAGCGAAACTCGGAATTCCCCGATCCACGCTGGATTCAAAAATCACCCAGCTCAAGATCAAGAAACACAAATTTATCTCTAATTAGAGTAAGTACCTACTCTTCCAATTCCCGAAAATTCGGCATTTGCCGAAATCTCGTCATCAGCTCGGCGCTTCTAGCCGCCCGTTTTCAATAGCTTGCATTTGGCCTATGGATTGCTCTTCCACTGGTGGTTGGCGGCGGGAATGCGGTGGCCTCCTCTTATATTTTTTCGTAAAGCGATGGCGCCCTCAATCGGCGTGAGACCAGCCATGAAGCTGCTGAAGATGATCGTCGTGTAGGTCCGTTGTTACCCCGTGGGAATAGAAGCGCGAGCGTAAGAGAGATCTTTCCCGGAAGTCTTTGAATACAGCAAGTTCTCGAGCGGGGCCCTTGGCTTGCCAGTTCCATTGTGAGGGTTCAATGAGCAAATCTTTTTCCGGCTTGATAAACCCCCTGTCAAATGCAGAGTCGGCTCAGGTAGAGAACTCTGAAAGCCCACGCACGAAGATTGCTGCCGGCGTCCCCATCGAATCGGCGCCACGCTTCGAGCAAAAGGCATATGGAACTTTTGGGTCCTATGAAGGAGCCTCTGAGTTCGACTTGTTGCAATCGGCAAGATTAGGCGACGACAAGGCGTTTATTGAACTTTGCAGGCGCCATAGTCCGTCAGCAAAGAGGCGAATATACAGCATTGTGCAAAATCGAGAAGACACCGAGGATGCTCTCCAGGACACGCTGCTTCGTGCATACGTCCACCTGAGCGGTTTTCGAGCGGAATGTAAGTTTGGAACTTGGATCACGAGCATCGCTATCAACTCTGCATTGATTCTCTTAAGGAAGAAAAAAACACGTTCAGAAATACACTTCGATACAACCTTCGATGACGGGGGCGTGTCTGTGACGTGGGATCATCCGGATCCGTCACTGAATCCGGAGCAACATTTGGCAAGACGAGAGACGATCCGCATCGTCCGCAAAGAAATGCAACGACTTCGGCCCGGCTTTCGTATCGCAATGGACAAGCATTATGGGAACCAATGCCCAGTGTCTGAGACCGCTGCGGAACTAGGTATTTCTGTAGCCGCGACAAAATCTCGCCTCCTTCGAGGACGCCTCAAACTTCGCACATCGTTGCGAAAATATACAGAGCGTCGCGACTACAACCGATGACCTTGAGACTCGAGCGATCAACGCGTCAGCGATTCACGGTATTTGCCCTCAGCGGGCGTATGGAGGCGGAACAGGTCGCGGAGCTGCAGGCGCTTTTTGATCGCGACTACCGGGACATCATTCTGGATTTGTGGGATCTGAGGCTGGCGGATCGCGACGCCGTGAGGTTTCTGAAGGGCTGCGAGGCGGATGGAATGAAGCTTGAGAACTGTCCGGCGTACATCCGCGAGTGGATGCACAAAGAAACAGATTGAGAAAGACATACCTATTTTTCAACTGTAAGTGCCACAAGTAGACGAACGGATAGATAAGGAGCATTCCATGAAGTTTGAAGCGGCAACATACGCGTTGCGCCTCCGCTCATTGTTGAAGCACCATGTAGCTCAAGCCTCGAGCAGTCTCATTCTCGGCGGAATTGCTTCGCTTGCCGTGGCACAGGTTGCGCCTCAGCCAGCGTCGTCAGGCCCTCTCGCAGCAGCGACTCAGGGGCGGCGTATTCGGAATATTGTGTTGGTCCACGGTGCCTGGGCGGACGGTTCGGGCTGGAGGGGTGTTTACGACTACCTTGTCAGAGACGGCTTCAACGTCAGCATCGTCCAGGAGCCGGAGACGTCCTTCCATGATGATGTGACCGCCGTGAAGCGCATCCTCGCGCTACAAGACGGACCGAGCATTCTTGTTGCGCACAGCTATGGGGGAGCCGTAATTACGGAGGCCGGCACGGAGCCATCAGTTGCAGGATTGGTGTACGTTGCAGCGCACATGCCAGACGCTGGAGAGAACGAAGCGGACGACGGAAGGCGCTTCCCGAGCGACCTCAGCAGGTCTGGTGCGATAAAGAAGACGGCTGACGGTTTCACGTACCTCGATCCCACCAAGTTTCATGAGTACTTTGCGGCTGATTTGTCTGCGGAGCAGGCCGCTCTCATGGCGCGATCGCAAGTACTCAACGCGGCGGACAATTTCAAGGCAGTTATTACCACGCCTGCGTGGCGAAGCAAACCAAGCTGGATGTTGGTAGCGGCAAAAGACAGAACCATTAACCCCGACCTAGAACGCTGGTACGCCACGCGAGCTCATAGCCACACGGTCGAAGTTGCGGGCGCCAGCCACTCAGTTTACGTCTCGCACCCTCGGGAAGTTGCGGATGTGATTGAGAGGGCAGCACGTGCGAAATAGCCCGGACTTCGCAAGGAGAGCCCATGCCGAAGTCCAATTGGAGATTTTCTTGAAGAAGACGCATTCCGCCGGCTGTCTTCCACCACCCGTGATTGCCTTCGAGGCAACTTGCCACGGACAACAAGAACCCGGATCACAAGGAGGAGCAGTGACAACACACCTAAGGAAACGAGAGATTTCAGACCTGGGCAATATCCTCCCGTTTGATAAGGTCCCTGACCACGATCTGCGAGACGAGCTGACGCGGTGTGAACAAGGCCGACAGGTGGAGGCAGAGCGGATGGCAGCGATTGGCATGATGGCATGCTCGATATCCCACGATATGCGCCACTCGCTTTCGGCGATCTATGCGAACGCCGAATTCCTCGAGCGCCGAGATCGATGCGCGAGCACGCGGACCGATCTACTGCTCGAAATCCAAGAAGCAGTGCTCAGGATGACAGAGCGCATTGATTCACTGCTGCAATTCGGTAGTAGCGAGCGGAACAATCCTCTCATCCCCGAGTGCGTTTCCTCGGTTCTTCAGAAAGCTATTGCGGCAGTGAAGTTGCATCCAGACGGGCGAAACGTGTCCATCACAGTCGGGAAGATCCCGCCGGTGGGAGCAGACATTGATGCGAGGAACCTTGAGAGTGCCATCTATAACTTGCTGCTCAATGCTTGCCAGGCTGTGACACGCTCAACGCACGTGCCTGAGGTGAACGTTCACCTCACGGAAGGCGATGAACAGATCTGCGTCACAATCTCGGACAATGGTCCCGGTATACCTGCCAGTGTTCGGAGGACGTTGTTCGATCCGTTTGTGACCGCAGGAAAACCCAACGGAACAGGCTTGGGGCTCACGCTGGCTCGTCGAATTGCTGAAGAGCGTGGTGGCAGCGTCTGCCTCGTGGAATCGAATCCAGGGAGGACCGTATTCATGCTGAGTCTGACGAAGAGCAGATCTTTACCTTTCGAAGACGTGAAGATTGACAGAGCAGGCTTCGAGATCTGCGCCAAGCGATCTGCTCACTGCTCATAAGGAGCCAATAACCGGGATGGCACTCATGCAATCAGGAGTTTCAACGCATTTGCTTACCGTAACAATGAGGTCTAACGGATCAACTAGCGAGAAAGACCGCCTTTCCAGAGGCATCTACGCTGCAAGCATTGCTGCTGGATATCCAGAGGACGACTTTTTCCAACGCTTTCTTTCGTTGGAACCAAGCAACTTCAGGGTTGATCTGTACTATCCCGCACATCCCAAGCCGCGTTCCTACCAGATGTGATGATTGAAGTGCTAGTGTCTTCAGGGACTGACAACAACAGGGGAAAAGGTCTTGTTATCGCCCTTGTCGAAAAGCTCGGCAAAGCAGGCATCGACCCAAACGACATAAAGGTGTTCTTTTTGGAGGGAGATCGTGCGAGTGGATCATCCCATTCTTGACGAACACGGCGCCGTCTTGGAATTTGTCGGGGCCTCAAGGCGAGACGGAACAGCGTCTGTATGCGCTTACTGCATGGCGAGAGACACCATTCTTCACCACACGAGAGCGCGCGGCTCTAGCCTGGACCGAGGCTCTGGCCATGATTACGGAGGGCCACGTGTCGGATGACAAGGGTTGCTGCAGGCGGGCTCTTTATCATCTTCATCGGCGCTCTCATCGTCCATTCGCGCGATGGATGGATGATGAACTGGTACGGGAGAAAGAACGGAGAGGGCATTGAGTACTTTGTCATGCTTGTTTCCCCTTCTCCTGATTGTTTTTAAGGGAGCCGGCGCTCTTTCTGTTGATCAGTGGTTGACAAAGAGATTGCAATGCAGTGACGACGTTTGCAGTCCCACTCCAACGGCAAGATGCGATTAGAGGAAGCGTTGCCGAGAAGAGGATGAAAAACACTTCGCTTGTTGAAGGCAAAGTCGGAGTTGAAGGAAGCGCCGAGATTGATCAAGCCGTTGAAGTTGACCGTCATGTCACCACAGCCGCTTTATCGCGAGCTGACGAAATGATTGTGTATATCGTGCAAGACGAACGTTCACCTCTCTTCGCCGCAGGCATCCGCGACTTACTCGCGAGTCAGTTCGACACGCCGATTGCGGGCGCGGCCTTCGAGCGTGTCGTTGCTCTCGACAGGCCGCGAAGCACCAAAGCCATCGGTCGAAAGACGGTCAGAGGCGATGCGATAGCGAGTGACTAGTGCTTGTTTAACGGCTGCAGCACGGCGTTTGGATAAATCGAGATTGTAGGAGTCGCCTCCGATGTTATCGGTGTGACCTTCGACGGTCAGCATCCAAGTAGGGTTATCCGTCATGGCCTGGACGATCTGCTTCAACACCGGCTCAGATTCGGGCTTGATGGTGTCTTTGTTGAAGTCGAAGTAGATGCCGTAGGTCACGGCGCGCTTTTGCTCGGTCAATTGCTTTTCGACGGTGTTGACCGGTTGCGCGGGTTTGAAGTCGATCTTGACGACCTCCACGCGGAACTTGCCGTCGTGAAAGGCCGGGTCTTTCTCTTTCCAAAGCAGGACAAGCGGATCCGCGGGGTCGTCAAGAAAGTAAAGGTCGACTGCAGCATGGTTGGGGCGCCATGTTTTCGCTCTCGGATCTTTGCCGCTGGATTCGAAGACCCCCGAAAGGTGAACTGCCGGGAGCGTGACGCGCTCGTCATTCAAAATCATTGGGTAAGGAACATCCTGGGATTCGACGCGGGTTAGAAGCCCCGCATCGCGGGTTGGCTTCACCTCATTGCCTGCCTGCAGGAAATCAAGGTATTCAAAGTTGGTTTTGCCTGAGGACCTCACCTCGCTAAAGGATTTGTCGGACACTCTGAGGCGGGTGGCGCCATGAACCAGAGGCGGTATGTGCGAGCCCACAACGGTTACATAGGAGCCCGCGGAAGCGATGTCTGCATTGCAAATGGAGGAAGTGTGGCTGGAAGGGTTTTCTTCGCGTCCATTGTCGTCTTTATATGAGCCGGTGCTGTGCGACGTGTTGATTGAAACGGGCGTAGGCGCGCCAACAGTAATGCGGCTTTCCACGTCTTGATACTTGACGCCCCAGGCAGTCGTGATCACCGTACCTTCCTGCAGCGGAACGCGCGCACTGGCCTGCGGGGGCAATGATGCCGGGGGGCACGGCTCGACAGGATCGCGCTCGGATACGCTGGGAACCACGTCGGCATCGCTTGGCCCCGCATCGCCATTGTTCGTGGCGGCGCCGAGCATTTTGGCAAGATCGCCGAGCACTCCCACAGCGGAGTCCTGGGGATTCGAGGCCGGCGATTCGGACTTGCCGTCTGGTCCGGTGGTGGGTTGCGAGTTCGGCGCTGTCGCTGCGCCCTCAGCCTTGTGCAATATTGCTGCGGCCTTCTGTTTCATCTTGAAGCCTACATAAACCACTCCGCCGATGCCGAGTACTGCGACAAGTGCCAACACGGACAGAGCGATGACAACAGTGCGCAGACAGCCCTTATTCGTCGTTGCAGCGTGCTGTTGTGTCGACGAAATCGGGGATGCCTTCCATTCATTTGCGGGTTGCTTCTCAGGAGCGGCGATCTCTTGCGTTTGAGGCCCGGGCACTTCGGGCGGGGTGCGTCCCATGCCCGTCGCCTCGGGTGGCGGAACGGGCGCGCCGCATTGCGTGCAGAATTTGAGGTCTGCTTCGAGCCGGCTACCACACTTGGTGCAAAAGCTCATGGTCTTTAACCTCCGCCTTGGGGGGTGGCGCACGTTGAGTTCGGATTCAAGACCTGCAATTCAACGGCATTGAGCCGGGACAAGAAAGCACGGCTCCCAGTCGTCTGAGAAGGCGAATTGGATGGGACGTGCGGTGAGTTGGAATGGTGCGTTTCATCACTTACGGACAAGCTCGACGCGACGGTTTCTAGCGCGCCCTTCCAGCGTGTCGTTAGTGTCTACCGGCCTTGATGCGCCGTATCCCCGGCTAGTGAAGCGATCAGAAGTGATGCGGTATTGGGAGGTGAGGACCTGAACGACAGCGGCCGACCTGCGCCGGGACAAATCGACATTGGCTAAGTCGCCGCCGATGTTATCCGTATGGCCTTCAACGTTCAGCCTCCAAGAGGGGTTGTCCTTCATCGCCTTGGCGATCTGAGCCAGCACGACTTGCGATTGTGGCCGAATGGTAGCACTGGCGAAGTCGAAGTAGATTCCATATACCTGGGCGCGGCCGCTCTGTTTCAGATCCTGCTCGATCGGATTGGCGGTCTTTTCTTCGGGGTAGTTGATGCGGATGACCTCGCCGCGCAGGTGCCCAAGACGTGAACCGCCGGCAAGCACGATAGGATCGCTCATTTGATCGAGGACATAGAGATCTAAATCATCATGGTCGCTCCTGCATGCGGCGTGTACGGCCGGGAGTTCCACCGGCTTGTCATTGAGGATGACGGGATAAGCGACATCGTCAGGGGAGGCGCGCTGTAACGTGCACTTGACGAGAGTAGAAGCAGATGGCCGTTCCATGATGTCCTGCAGCGAGAGATTGCCGGAGTCGCTTTGAGCTTTGTTCAGAAGATTCGATACGAGACCCTGCATCGAGGGTGGGGGATACACCTTGTAACTGAATTGGACTCCTTCGCTTGATTTGAGTCCAGTGAACACGTCGCGCGAGAGGCGGAGCGAAGTGGTGCCGGGAAATACGTGGGGATCCCGGGCGCTGTAATAAAGATTCTGTTCATGAGCAGTCGCCAGATCCTGCGACAAAACCTTCCGCTGGGTGACGACGTCCCGAATTGAATTGGAAGGGGCGGCGTGCGCGTTTTCGGGGGTGCCGGCGCGGGGACCGAAGTAGGTGTAGTCGATATCGATACCGCTGGAGGAGACATTACGCGCGGTGATGATGGTTTCGTAATCGGGCCTGCCTTTCTGAGAGGATGCACCAGCAACAACGAGGCCAGCCTTCATGGGAACCAGTTCGGAGGCGGCAGCAATCGGAGAACCTGTGTAGGTCTTCCATCCAGCGGCGTCACTGATATCGAAGGAGCGGTCGTCATCAGATGCGGCAAGCGCCGAACCGGGAGCGATCTTCGCGGCGACTTTGTCGAGGTTGAGTTCGCTCGTGATCTTGTTGACATCCCTGTCGTGAAAGGCCTGCTGAATCCTTTCCACCTTCTTTTTGGCGCGATAGCCAAGGTAGGCGATGCCTCCGACGACTGTCACGGCGAGCAGAATCAGCACGGCAACCACGGCGAACAGAAGTTTCAGGAGTCCGCCCCCGGAGCGTTGCGGGGGAGGGGTAATACGGATCGTTGCGGTTCCTGCTGTCGTGGGTTGCCACGTGGATGCGCTGCCCCTTCCTGGCGATACAGAGGCAACCGGTTGATATGCGGGTGCGGATTGGAAGGCAGTTACAGATTGATCGGTCGCGACTGGCTGGAAAGTTGGTGTGGTCTGAAGAGATTGGTCCACCGGAGCGCCGCACGCCTCGCAGAATTTTGTTGGATGGGAGAGGGAAGCGCCGCACGTTTTGCAGATCTTCGCGACCGCGACTGCCGGCGGCCCGGCGACTCTACTTCCGCATTTTGTGCAGAAGGAAAGACCCGCTGGAAAATCTGCTCCGCACGTCTGGCAGGTCATCGTCGTTCACCTCAGCATTGATTTGAATGCGCCGTTAGTCTTCGGTTCGGGTCCTGTACCCCATCGGAGTGGAGCAGGCTTCGAGGTATTTCAATTGGAATAGTTTTCCATCATTTCTTGATGGTGCTTCCTTCATAGCGGGTCTTCTTGACGGTTCCGTCTTTGCCGTCTTCTTCATAGTCGATGGAGTACTGCAGGATGCACTGCTGGCTCTTGTCGACCCACGCATCGCCTTTGATTGTGTAGTCCTTCAGGCGCCCCATGATTGTCAGCGGCGATTTTTCCAACTGGCTCTGTTGCGAGGTGTCGACGGAGTACTTCACCGCGTCGAATCCGGCGATGTTCTCCGTTCCAGCCTCCTTGATCTGAGGCTTGGCGATGAAAAGGCTCCAGGGAGCGAAGGCCTGTACTGAGCCACCCGTCCCCATCGACCATGCAGAAACGTCACCGCGGGTGAAGTGATTGCTGCGGGTTGTGTCGACGAAGCCGTCAACAATTGGAACCGGGGTCAGTTTCTCTTTGTTCATCTCGCGGTCCACGTCCGTGGCGGGCCGCTTTTCATGGACGCTCGAATCGAGGGTATCGCCTGAGAGGTCACCTTCGAAGTCCTTGAAGGAGCCATCGGTTTCGCTCTCTTTGTAGGAGAAGTGAACCGGTTGGGCAAGCGCCGCTCCGTGAGCGAAGGTGTCGAGGCAATATGTTCCACCGATGGGACGAGAAGGAGCCTGAATATTCGCAGCCTCGGCCTTGGCCGCTTCTTCCTTCGCAGTGGCACGTGTTTTGCAGCCAGCAATGGTCAATATCGCGATGAATGCGACAATCAGAACCGATCCCCATGAGAATCCACTTTTCGCGTTCACATCAGCCTCCAGGCAGCATCGAAATTTCGTTGTGGACAATGGCTTCATGCTTGAGTTTCATCCCGCCTGTTTTTTCGCGATTGCTCCGAGGATCGGCAAGCTAAATTCCCGCTGGTTATAGGCCTGGAACATCAGGAAGAGCCAGAGCCCGAAAAAGCCGAGCGAAATCAGCATGCGAATCGGAAAGGAGACGATCGCGACCCAGCCACTGATAGACATCAGGATTCCGACCATGATGCTCCAGAGAATGTTGAATGCAACGGCGACCACGAAATAGAGAATCGATTGCATGGCGTGGAATCGCACGAAGCGATCGCGGCGGTAAGGTTCCAGGACAAGGAACAGGATGCCCGTGATGATTCCGAGCGAATAGGCCAGCGCCCCAGCGATATTGGGAGTCAGGCCTGTTCCCGCGGCCGCAACCATCGTGGGCGCTGCAGCGGCAGTCTGAGGGCCCGCGGAGTTCCATTTGGCCGCAGGCGCGCCCACTGCTGGGGAGTTCCAGCCTTGACTGGATGGTTGTGGAGCGGCGGCTGGTGCAGCCGGGGTCGGAGTCCAACTCGCATTCTGTTGCGGTTGATTAGGCGCGGGTGACCAACCGCCGGACGAGGCTGCGGAGGGAGACGGCGCAGTTTGCGACGCCACAGAAGTCCATTCAGCAGCGGCCGCGGAAGCTTGTGGTGCTGATGGTTGTGTAGAGTTTGGCTGGGTTGGGGTTCCAACCGGCTTCCCGCAGATGCCGCAGAAGGCTGTAGCCTGTGTGAGTGATGCGCCGCAGTTTCCACAAAATGCCATGGAAGTAGCTCCTTTTCTGATTAGCTTTTGCCGATGTTTTCGCAGAGCTTCATGCCGGGTGGATCCACTCTGGTCATACTTTTCTTGAAGATGTCTTTCGAAGTGGTGCCGACGCTCTGGCCCCACACTTCCGCAGAGGCGCCAACCTGGGCTACGAGGATGAGGTCAAAACGCGCACAAGGCGTGATCGCCGACATACCCGTGTAGCTGGATGCCGAGGTGCCAATCATCTGGAAGAAGGCCGCGCCGTCGGTCGAAAGAGCGTTCTTGAATACGTCGCCGAGATGTAGACCGTTCCGCTGATAGTTGGCGTATTGCTGTGGGTTTAACAGATGCTTTGCGACGATGTCGGCGATCTTGTCAACGTAGTCCGCCGCCTTCTTGATGTCGCTTGCGTCGTAGATTTTGTTAAGACCAAGGGTCAGCTCGACGCGGGGAGCGGCAAACGCAACCACCATGCCGAGTGGGGCCGTCGGCGACAACTCCTGGTGGTCAGCAAGCTGAATATCTCCCGACATGTTTCCATCGGCGTTGACACTGCCGGATTTCACCGTGAAGTGCTGACTGCCGTCGTAGGTGATCTGGAACTGGCCCTTGGTGATCTCCTTGCCGCCGGTGATCGCAGGATGAATGAGAATGGCACCGCTCACCTCGAGGTAGAGAGGCAATCCTTCGAGAAACTCTGAGAGCGGAACCTCGATGGCACCGGGCAGCTTGATCTTGCTCTCCTCTGCCATCACGCCGCCGGAGTCCTTTGCAACCTGCCAATCAAAATTCATTCGGCCGTTCAGGTTGGTGAAGCTCGTATCCATGTTTTGCAGGGCACTCTGCTTGATGTTGATCAGCGAATCGAATTGGAAGTTCGAGATGTACCCCTGGCCGGTAATGAGGGCCACAAATCCACCGACGTTGCGTTTCAGAGTGATATTGAGGTCGGTTTTGCCTTCGCTGGGAGTGGCCTGAAAGGTGGTGTCCCACCCGCTGACCACGGAGTTGAATGCGCCCTTGACCATATTGCCGTAGGCGTCCATCGTCCCTTTTGCTTCGGCGTTCTGCGCCATCACGCCTGCGGGACTTTGTGCGTACGCAGGTGTTGCCAACAGATCGAGCCATGTCGGCAACGGAGCAACTGGAGGTTCCAATGCAGAGCGATTCGCACCGAAGCGGACCGGCGCCTGGATCTTGATCTCTCCATCCTGTACGACGTCAGTGAGCAGCGCATGCTGGGTAAGAACGACTACGCCGTCGGGAGTGGTTTCTGCGCCGAGGACCATCCGCGCCATCAGGCCTTTGATCAGTAGCACATCGCCGGCGTGGAGCGATCGCGCAGTTGCGTTGGAGCTGTCGAAAAGCAGACTCGCGCCGTTGCTGCTGATTCCGATCAGGGCCTTCTTGCCTTCGTCGCCTTCCATGGTGCGCACGTTGGAGCGATAGGTGACGTGCGCATAGCCTGATGCCTGCGAAGCGATGGCCGGCTTCTGGGATTGCTGTGCCGGTTGCGCCGGTACGGCAGTTCCCGCCGTCTGTAGTGGAGCCGGCGAACTGTCACGCCTGCACCCCGTCGCGAGAACGGCGGCGGCCGCAACGAGGGGTACCGCTGCAGACTTGCCGATGAACGCGAGTCGCCGTACCACCATCTGCCTCCGTCTGCTTTCATGCGGGGTCATTGCGCGTCATCCGATATGCGAAATGTCCAGATAGCATCGAACATCAAGCCATCTCCTTGTGCGCGCTCGACGTCGCCGCCGGAGAACCTCTTTGATTTGGAAACCGGGCGCAGGACGAGTCCATACTCGCCGGGCAAAAGTGCTGACGCTGCCGCGACCTTGTACTTGCCCTGGCCGAGCTTCTGCGGATTCACTGCTACCTGATCCTCGAGGTAATGCGAGTAGACTTCCCAGTCGGCGGCAGGACTTCCGCTCGAGTCAGCTTTTCCCTGGGTCGCACCAACGATGCGACAAGTGTTCTGCGCCGGAGTCAGCTTGACGATGGCGGGCTCGTAGTCATCGGGATTGACTCCCGGCGCGCGTGAGAAGTCGACGGAGAACACAGGGCTAGCGTTTTGCAGTACGTTGCCGGAAGAGGGCGAGGGGACACCCCAGACGTAGGTCACGGTCGGCGTACGGTGCGCCAGCAGCCCGGAAACAATGCTGCCGGCTTGTAGGGCCGTCGTCCCGCCAGCTACTGAGTTCATATGCGTCGCGGCGTCCCAACTCGCCGTGTTGATACCGGCCTGCATGGCCTGCGAAACCGTGGAGTCCGCGGCAAGGCTTTTCATGGAAGAGGGCTTGCTCTTGGTCTGAACCAGCTGCGTCTTCTCGAGCTTCAACTCTTGCGATGATTTGCCTTGATTCACGATCACTTTAGGCATCCGCGACTTCGATTCAGATGCGGCATCAGAAGTGCCGGAAGAACCTGCTGTGGGTTGCGCAATGCTCGTGACCTGGTGAGTTGCGGCAAGCATCGCATTCAATTCACTTTCGGTAACTCCAGCCGCGTTGAGCCGGACGAGTTCGCCCGTCGACGTGTCGAAATTGGCCGGACTACTTTTGATTGCGGAGATAATGACGGACTCCGGCATTTTCTTGTTCACCATGGTGAGCACGTCATCATTCGTGAGCGGCTTGGCGGATTGTTGCGCCACGATCTTGCCGCCCAGCAAGGCGATGGATGCGCAAGTTATTGCGATCAGAATTGCAGTTCGTGCCGTCATTGCTCTTGCTCCTTAACTGCGATTAATTTGCTTATCCAAGGCATCCTGCCCCCCTACTTCAAATAGTGAGCAAATCCAATTTGTCGTTACGGCTCATGCAGGCTGTTATTTCATTGCCGGGGTTAGATCGAAGTGGCAGCAGTCCGATTGAGTTGGAACGATCATGGATTCTGGGAAGCCGCCGTTGAGCAGCGGAGGCGCGGTGTCCTGAAGTTCGGTGGGGGAGGGAGAACCCCGCGTGAGGCCTCTTGCGCTTGTACGATCTGTTGCCGGGACGATAGCGATCAGGTTGGCTTGCATTGGGACGACCTCAGATGGGCCACAGTAATAGGCGCATCGCGCCGGGAGGTCAAAGGAACTGCAACTGAAACGAAGCTGACTTACTAACTTGCTCTTGCCACTGGCGTTGTTGAATTAGCTGACCAGGGCGAAGGAAGGCAAACCGGGCAAAGATCGAATTTCCCCAAAGGCTTCGCTGAAAGAATCACGTTCGACTAAATGTCAGATCGGCCCACTGCGCGCCGGGCGCACCACATTGAGGGCCGTGCGATGTGGCGAGGCCGTCGGACATGGGGATTCGAGACTCTGGGTTTCACAATCGCCAACCAAATCGCGATGAGAGAACCCCCGATGGACCCACGGTTCCGCAATGGTAAACATTTGATCCGCGCAACGATCACAGTTCATTCCTCACGTCAGCAGCCGGCACAACCATCGATGAAGAAAGCCACTTATCAGGTCAGTCACGAATCATGAGCAGTTCCTTTGACCCGTCGACAAGGATGGTTTATTCCGATTGCAGGAAACTCGCCAGTTGTGCCGGCTGCGGCCGTGCGGGCAGAGACCTGCGGCAACTAGCGGAACTCGATGTAAGAAGACATCAGAACTGGCATGGGCTTGATTTTTTTCATTCTCGCGTGCATCACCCTCTGGCCGTGCCCTCAATCGGGTTTCGCGGTACGGAGCGCGCCTGATGCCGCGACAGCCCATCGGGTGCAGACAGGGGCCGCGGAAGGAAACATGCCAGCCGGCCAATATGAGAAAGTTAGCGCCCAGACACTGGCGAATGCTCGGATCATCGCAGGTCCGAAGTCGAGAAACCCACGCCTTGCAACAATCGGCGTTAACTCCAGCGTTCTGGCCGTCTTGACGGAACAGCGATTTTACTTGCAATTGCATGCCGCGAGGCCTTCTGTATCAGCAAATTCCTTGCTTTTGCAAAATCAGAAGGCAGCGCTACTAGGTCCGGCACGCGGCAATTCCGGCTCACATCCGCAACCGAGCGCTTCATCCCCACGGTCCGGAGTGCTTTCCCCGGCTTCGTGCTCATCCCCAGGGATTCGATCAGTGAATGGAAGAAGTTCTGGTGTCGTTTTTACACCGGTAGAACCAGATAACTATTATCGGATCGAGGGATGCGGGTTCGGCACAGCGCCAGGAAGCGTGCGGTTGCAGCCCGATTTGCGCGGCCTGCAAATCGGAGTCAGTTCACGTCCGCTTTCGATCGAACTGGATTCACCGGCCGGCTGGACCGACTTTGAAATTGCTGTGCACATCGATTCCAAGCTCAGCGGCGTCTCCGATTTTCCGGTGGACCTGGTGGTTCACCTTGCGAACGGGCGCGAAGTGCCTCTTCTAGGATGCGTGTTTGTCGCTGCCCGCGGAGAGCCGCAGCTTCTGAAAACAATCCCTGCTGCCTGGGTCAAACTGGACGCAACATTTGCATCCTCGCGACCAATCGAACAACTTGAGTATGTTTCTCCGCCCGTTAAAAGCGATGAGATTCCGGCGGAGGCACTCGGATCGTCTGTTTTCATTGTTCGCTCAGACCGAGAGCCATTCGCGGCTGGACGTGATCTTTACGACTTCTCGCAGTTAAGCCCCGGCTGGGCCGTAGAGAGTCTCCAGCTAAACCAATTCGGAGTTTCGTGTCCAGGAGACAGGCCTCTCGCGGAATCGAAGGGAGCCTGGGCAACAGCCTGGAATCCGCATGGTTTTGCTGTTTTGTGGGGACGAGAAACCTGCGCCTCATCTGCGGGCCCGGCCTTTAATTTCACTCTGAATTCTTCGCAGTATGCCGCACGCGTCTGGGTTATTGGCCCCGCAGGCACTCAGCCCTTGCGAAATGGACCCTGAAACGGCACAAAGGATGGAGAAACCGAATTCGAATCGCAGAGCCGACGCACGAAAGTCCGAGGGAAAGTTGGGCTAATCGCCTTTTAATGCGTAGCTTGGAAACCGTGCGAATTCGAAACTTTTCGTGCTATGATGGCCCATCCGATTTGGGTCGGCAGGTCATGCAGAAGGTGGCTTCCCCCGCGCGCAGCTTCCGATTCGGGCTATTTGAGGCAGACGTCTCTTACAAGGCGCTGATGCGCAATGGTGTGCGCATAAAAATTCAAGACCAGCCATTCCGGGTTTTACTCCTGCTACTCGAGCGCCCGGGAGAGATTGTTTCTCGCGAGGAATTGCGTCAGAGCCTATGGCCTGATGGGACTTTCGTTGATTTCGATGGAAGCCTGAATGTCATTCTCAAGAAGCTCCGTGCAGCCATCGACGACGACTCAGACAATCCACGATTTATCGAGACTGTTCCGCGACATGGGTATCGGTTCATCGCGCCAGTCACTGCCACGCGCGATGAGCCGCCGCAGATTGTGCCGATTCAGACAGCGGTTCCCGAAGTCGATTCAAGCCCTCTCGTGCGGCTGGTCCAGCGTGAACACCGCAGTCGGCGGTCAGTCATTTCAGTCGCTTCGCTGGTGCTGATCATTGCTTTCATTGCTGCCTGGACGCATTTCAGTGAAACAAAGTCCGCTGCAATTGCTTCGACCACCCCGCCATCGCCGTCACCAGTTCAGCTTCGAAGGTCAGTTGCTGTTTTAGGTTTTCATAATCTTTCTGGGATTGACGGGGATTCCTGGCTAGGCACTGCTCTGAGTGAGATGTTGAGCACCGAACTGGCGAGTGGAGAAAAACTCCGCATGGTTTCCTCAGAGGATGTCGCCAATCTGCGCGCATATTCACCCTGGGCAAAGACAGACACGCTGGACCAAGCAACGACATCAAGAATCGGTACGGCGCTCAGCAGCGATCTGTTGGTACTGGGCTCATTTGCGACCATCGGCAAGCCTGAGCACGGGCAACTGAGAGTCGATGTCCGTTTGCAGGATTGCAAATCGGGAGAAGTGATTACTGAGATCGCAGAGATTGGCGCGACCGAAGACCTATTCGGAATTGTGTCTCGTATCGGCAGTAACTTAAGAAACCGGCTAGGCATTTCGCGATCCATTGACTCAGACCAGATGATGGCGCAGGCGAGTTTGCCATCGAATCCAGAAGCGGCCAGATTCTATTCGCTTGGACTGCAAAAGCTTCGCATCTTCGAATTCGATGTAGCGCGGGTTTTTTTTGAGCAGGCCATTGCCGCCGATGCGAAGTTCCCACTTGCCCATTCCATGCTCTCGCGAACAGACATGTACCTCGGCCATTTTGATCAAGCTAAGGTTGAGGCAAAGCAGGGTCTCGACCTCGCCTCAGGTCTGCCCAGGGTACAGCGGATGGAAATAGAGGCGAGTTACGACCAAGCGAGTGGCGACAGAGGTAAGGCAGCGGAGATCTACCGCGTGCTCTTCAATATGTTCCCCGACAGCCTCGATTATGGACTGCAATTGGCGAAGCTGCAGTTGGAGTCGTACCATCCCGACGAGTCGTCGGAGACTATCCGGCAGTTGCGGCAACTTCCCGCCCCGGCGCGCGACGATCCTCTGATTGACTTGCGCGAGTCGTCAGTTGTGATGCGGAAGAACCTCGATGATGCGGAGAAACTAAGTCTTAGTGCCGCCCAGAAGGCTCTCGCCACCGGCAAGAGGCAGGTCTATGCGAAGGCCGAGCAGAGTTTATGCTTCTTGAACCGGCAACACCTGGCCAGCCCGCCGGAGTGCCACGAAGCGTACGACATATTCACCGCAGCCGGTAATCGCAATGTTGCGGCTGCCACTCTCCAGATCATGGCCGAAGACCAGAGACTCACGGGGCACGAGTCGGAAGCGATTCCGCTTTATCAGCGGGCGATTCAGACGCTGCAGGAGGCTGGCGACTACGAAGACGTAGGTGTTGCGCAGAACAACCTGTCCCTCGTTCTTGAGAATCGCGGCCAGTGGGGTAAGGCCGAAGACGAATACCGCAAGGCCAAGCAGAATTTCGCCTCTGTCAATGATCGCGTGAATGTTGCGGTTGCAACGTCAAACATTGCAAATCTTGAACTCTCTCGCGGAAACTTCCAGAAAGCTGGGCAGTTGTACCAGGAGTGCCTGGATCTGGCAAGAGCGGTAAGGCTTCCACTGGATCAATACCCGCCCCTGGGTCACACGGGGCTGTTGTTGATGAAAGGCGAACTGCACGAAGCCGACGCGGAAGTCAAAGGCCAGATAGCCTCTTTTCGATCGTGGGATGGAGATCCTTGGCAAACGGCCAATGCCCTCGCGACACTCGGCGATATCCAGAGACAGCAGGGAAATCTGGATGGCGCGCAAAAGAGCTATGAGGAATCGGCTGGAATTCTCAAGGGCGTGAATGCGTCTGCCGCGAACGATCAAGTCGCGCTGGCTCAGCTTGCGATCGATAATGGGCATCCCGACCAGGCAGATCGACCCGTGCGCGACGCCATTAGGGCTTTCGAGAATGATAAGAATGCCGGGGAGGAACTTGGGGGATATCTCGCACTTGGCAGAGCTCTTCTCGCACAGGGCAAGATACCAGAAAGCGGAGCTGCCGTCGAGAAGGCGAGGGGCCTGACCGATTTGCACGAATTCCCTGTATTGGCTATGCCTATCGAGTTGCTGGAACTGCGTGTCAAGGCTGCCGCTGCGGCTCCCGGGAGCGCGGGACGCAAAACACTGCTGGAGGTAGCGCGGGATTTGCGAGCCCTCGCAAGGCGGGCACATCAGATCGGGTTTTACATCCAGGAATGCGAAACGCGACTCGCTCTCGGAGAAGTGGAGACCAAGCTCACGCCCGCGATGGGAAGTGCTCATCTGGGAGCATTCGCGTCCGATGCTCGCAAGCGCGGTTTCGTTCTCTATGCCGAACAAGCGGGCAAAATCAAGGGTCCGCCGACAGAGACGGTTGCCTTCAACAGGCCCGCTCGCTGACGCCGGCAGCCTGCTCTAGTGCAAAGAGTGGCCCACCATCCGAACGGCAAGTGTCCATGTTGGCGACTTCCTCCAAGGGGAAAGTCCCCCACTAGAAATTAGTGAACACAACGGCGTCTGTGGGAACGTTCCGATCCACCTGGTCGAAAAACTGGCTACTCGTCAACTACTACATCGTTACTTACAATCGGTGCGCCGGGCCAAAAAACTGACGAATTGGTCTGAGCACCAGAAACATGCACCCGCTGCGTGCCTCTTTGCTTATTTGCTCACATTGCTGAACGCCGGTGATGGCCAAGAACGATCAATATGACTCGCCCGCCAAAGCTCCGCCGCCGACACCATAGAGCTTGGCTTTGTCGGATGAAGAGGCATAGATGTTCAATGTCGCAGTTCCAACAAGGACGAATCCCCCGATTGCACAAATGGCAATATCTGCGCCGTCATGAACTTGCCGCCGCCGGTCATCGGCCTATGAGCCGGTTGAGTTGATGCAGCGGTGGATTGGTCCTGTGAAGCGGTGATCGGAGGCGCGGCGGGCTTTGCGCTTGCAGTTTGCATCAATGCCCTGAAAGGAACAGCGCTCTCCGCCATCGCCATCATGGAATTACTGAACATTCCGACTGCGAGAAGGGCTACAGTGATGAGTTTCATCGATCACTCCTTGCAGTTAATAATCTCAATGCGGTTCTGAGGCCAAAAAACTCTAATCGAGAAGTGCTTTTGCAGCTAGATAACAGACAAAAATATGCCCGGACCTGGAGGAACACAAGTGGTCCGGGCAAATGAGTACTTTTCAAATTCAACCGATTGGAACCCGCGGGCAACAATGAAGCACAAATCAGAAATCGATTCGGAGCCCAAACTGCATGTGACGGAAGCTGTTCTTGCCCATCACGGTGGTGTAGTAGCCAAAGCCCGGATAGGTGAGGGCGTTGCCGACGTTTTCGACATTGGTGGTGTTGTCGTCGAATCGAACAGAGTTTGTGACATTGAATACCTCCCATGCGAGCTTCATTCGTGCCCGCTCGCCCAAATCCCAATTCTTCGCCAGGGAAGAATCGATATCGAAGACGCCATCCCCGCGGAATTTGTTGCGCATTCCAGCTTCGCCGGGGTAGGGCAAGCGCATAGGCGAACCCGTAACCACGCCTTCACTGATTGCCGCATCATCCGCGAAGACCTGCGGGAGACCGTTCTTGATGTGCTTGTGGACTTTGACCGGTGCGGTGTTCACCGCGAACGCCTGATCTTCCCAGCTTGTGGTCCATCCCGGCTCGATCACTGAGAAGGGCAAACCGCTGGTCCAGCGACCCAGTCCAGACCAAAGCCACCCGCCCCAGATTGCGTCGCCAAGCTTTCCCGAGTTGCCCAACAACGCCTTGCCTTTTCCAAAAGGCATGACATAAGACCAGTCGACGGTGATCAGATGTGTCGTGTCAAAGTCAGACAAACCACGGCTCAGAGACGGGTTCCAGGAATTCTGAATTCCGCTGTAGGAAGTACCTGAACGCTCCGCATCCGATCCCATGTCAATCGACTTGGAGAACGTGTAGCTGAAGTCCAGCGTCAACCCGTGCTGAGAGGGATGACGGAGCGTCAGCTGACCTGCGTGGTAGTTACTCTTTCCGATCGAAGACAAGCTGATGAGCGAGGCGAATTGCGGACTCCAGAAAGTGCCGCAAGGAGGCCCGTAAAAGCATCCGAAGTCGATGTCAGCAAGAGCACCGGTTTCGCCATAGATGTAGCGGTTACTAGCCCATTCGTTGTTGTAAACGGCATCAGTGGCAGACTCTCCCATAAAATCGAGATTCTGCATCTGCGGAAAGACATCCTCAAAATACTGGATGGTTGGAAGATGCTGGAGGACCCCATCGCATTGCAGGCAGGAGCCAGCCAGCTGATCCGTCATCTTGGACATCAGGGTGCCGGCTGCGAAGTAGTCTCCTCCTCCCTTGGGGTCATTGAAATCAACCGGCTCAGCAAGATCGAGTTGCTGCAGCAAATGACGCCCTAATCGGCCGACATACGCAGCATCTACCATAAATCCCGCCGGCAGCTCCCGCTGAATCGACAGATTGAAGGCCTCCGTGTATGGCGTCTTCAAATGATTATCGATACCGTGATTAATTCCGAAGGTTCCATCCGGAACGGCATAGGGATAGTTCTGGGTTTCCGGAGAAGCTGGAATCGGTAGATCCGGGAGATCGTGAGGCCCCGTGAACCGTGGCGCTGTTCGGTAGTTGACGGAATTTGCCGGGCTGTTGAATTGCGACGATAGACCAAAAGAGCCGAGTGACGAAAAGCGGTTCGACAAGGCTTCACCGTAGTGATCGAAATACAGGCCGAAGCCGGAGCGGATCGAAGTCTTGGAATCGGGGGCGTAAGCGATGGCGAGGCGGGGAGCGAAGTTTGTCTTCTGTTTTGGCCAGAAACCTGGACCATGATTGGCCTTACCGATTGGGGTAAACAAAAGATCATCTTCGAATACCCGACCCTGGGCAGCCTCGCTTCCACGTTTCTGATACCACCCATGCGTATCCACAGTCGGTGCAATTTCCTGTCCGTGGGTTTCGTACGGTGTCTGCAGTATGGTGTGACGCACACCGAACGTTAGCGTCAGACTCGGTCGGATTCGCCAGGAGTCCTGAAGGAAGTATTCGAACTCATTCGATTTGAAATGCCTGCTGATGAAAGAGCCATCCGGCAGAAGAGTCGCTGCGGTAGAACTCGTAACCCTGTAGTTATTGCTTGAATCTCGTTCGGCTACAAGGCCGAGAATTGTAGCGTAGGCGTAATCAAACGATGTCTCATAACCAGGATCGATGGCCGGAAGACCAATCGTGGTCGGATCTGGAGAGAACTTGGAACTCAAGTAGGACGGATTGGTGTCGGCGGCGTTGTAAGAATTGTCGTCGTTCGCAGCGTTGTTTTGAATGCCCCGCCAGTTCCCCCCCAGCGAGATCGTATGGTTACCCTCAATCAGGCTGAGATTGTCGTCGATTGTGTTGATAGGAATATTCACGATCGAGCTTCGTGTCTGAGCAGTCGGCTGGGAAAGGAAGCGAACGACAACGTAGTCGCCCTGACCCACGCCGGCACTGGCATAGCCCTGCCGGATGAACGCATAACGAAGATCGTTGACGAGATTCTGCCGGGCAGAAAGAGTGTAGCCAAAGGCCAGTCCCTTGCTGTTGTCTTCAAGGAAAGCGGAGGGCGGTTGGCCCGGAAACTCTTGAGGAGCTGAAGAAACATCCTTCTGCAGGTTCCCGCGAACAAAGAAATGGTTCTTCGCATTTGGGGTGAAATCGATCTTCCCGATGTTGGTGTTGAGGCGCTGAGGCGATGGGGAACTGAAGTTGTAGCTCCCATTATTGATGCCGTCACCGCCGGCAAGAACAGTTGAAGTGGGCTCCGCTGAGAGGTAGCTGAGCATCGCCTGGTCCACCCCAGGACCACCTGGGCACTGGGTGCACCCCGTATCCAACTGGGCAATCTGTTGCGGGGTGAGAAGGACCGTCGATCCATCCGTGGCAAAGTAGCCGACCTGTCCGTTCAGGAAAGTAGCGGAAGGAGTGATTTGTGCAACAGCCTGGTTGGTGGCCAGGCGCTGACCTTCATAGTTGTAGAAGAAGAACAGCTTGTTCTTCAGAACCGGGCCGCCCAGGCTACCTCCGAACGTGTTCACAATGTATTTTGTGGGCCGGTTCGGCTGGTTATCCGTGAGTTGCTCGTTCTTGATGAACCAGTTATTCGCCACGGTGTTTGACGGACGGTGGTACTCGTAAAGCGAACCGTTGAATTTGTTCGTGCCGCTCTTAGTGATGAGTGAGATTTGCGCGCCGGAAGATCGTCCGGCGTCAGCATTGCTGTCTGCGGTGGTAACTCGAAACTCTTCGGTTGAGTCCAGGGTGGAACGCAGTACGCCGTTAAACGCGTACCCATTGACCTGGTCATTGTCGTCGACGCCGTCCAGCGTCACATTGCCCTGATCAGAGCGCGCGCCCGAGACGGCTCCCTGGCGGCTATCCATCAAATCGGGTGACGTCTTATCGCTCAGCCCAATGGACTCTCCCAGGTACAGTACCCCGGGTTGAAGACTGAGAAGCGAAATTGGATCGCGGCCATCCATGGGCATCGCTTCAATGGTCGCGTGCCCAACGGCATTGCCGATGGTTGCATCGGTGGTATTAAGGGTCTGGGCAGTGGCGCTGACATCAACAGTTACGCTACTTGCCTGGATGGCCAGAGTGAAGTTGATTGTGGCCGGTTGATTCACGAGCAGCTCAGCAATTTTAGATTGATCGCCAAATCCGCTGGCAGAAACTGTGATGGTGTACTTGGCAGGCGATAGCTGCGGAAATGTGTAGTTGCCAGTGTTGTCTGCAGCAGCGCTGAAGGTTGCACCTTTCGATTTGTCAACGATCGTAATCCTGGCTCCGGGGACGAGAGCGCCGGTTGGATCAGTGATTGTGCCGCGAAGAGACGTTGTTGCAGATTGTGAGAAAGAGAGAGATGCGACGGAAACGATACACAAGAGTATCGATCCCAATCGAATTGATTTCACGGCTGACCTCCAAAAATTTCAAGAACATCGTTCGAACGTGCATTCGATGTTAACCCCGCTTTGAGAAGGGGCCCTAGATCCTGAGGATGCAAACCATGCATTTCATCCATCGAATTCGTTAATCCGTCCCACTTACGACGCAGTAGATGTCATTTTTGGCATACGCGCAGATCAGGGTCCAATGTTGCGAATGCTCGCCAATCTTTACCAATACTGACCCTCGAACCGAACGAGCTCTGCCTAGCTGGAGCGGCCCTGCGACTGATCCACTGAGCATCGTCAAGCAGGAAAGGAGGTTTAAGTAATCGGGCAGACAGGAAGGCTTCATTTGAAACGTCAGGCCGTACTGGGGAAACCCACACGGATTTTAGAGAGGGTCATAGAAGCGGGGGCAGCACTCGAAGCCCAGTGGGCGCCAGGACCCTACTCGATCAGTCCAAAGTTGTGGTCCTCGTAAGAACCACATCTCCGGCTAAAGAGTACAGAGCGGCGTTGGCCGAATTAGCAAAATGGATGGCCGACAATGCAAATCTTATAGAGCAACAGCTTGCATACTCTCGGATTCTGAATCTTTCAATGCGCTTCAGAAAGTGGCTTCATGTTGCCGGATGGACCGTCCTAGCGGCGTTCCATTCGATCTAATGTCGCAAGAAGTTCCGTGGGGTGCACGGGCTTTGCGAGAATCGTGAACTCAAAGCCTCTTTGTGCCGCCCCGTGGAGTAGTGGGGCGGTTGAAATTGCCCCAGAAAACAGCAGGACTCTGCATTTTGGATAGATTGCTTTGAATTGGATGCCGAGTTCGATGCCGTTCAACAACGGCATCGAGACGTCTGTGATGAGGAAGTCAGGGCACCTCGTTTCGGCGGCACGCAATGCCTCCAACGGTTCGGTGAATGCCACGGCCTCGAAGCCACTGCCATTGAGGATCATGGCCAGCGTTCTCGCGATGGTCTCTTCATCATCGACAACATATGCCAAGCGCTTTGAATCAGCCATCACTCAACTTTCTTCTTCAACCTAACGCTCTCATAAGAAGCAACGTTCCTACCCCACCTGTTGATTCCTGTTTTGCCGGCTTCATGCGAACTGATCGAGGCTGAACCCGAGCTTGTAGTTTTCGCCATGGGCGAGGAGATCTTCCCATGACACTTCACGCTGCTCGAGTCCAGCCATGCGGCCCAGCATGCAGCTGAGCGCGGTTTCAACACCTGCGGCGATCTGGTTGTGCACGGGGCCGGAGACGATGCTTGCGATGAAGGTACTCTCCTTGTCGCTATCTGCGAACTGGAGGTTATCGAGGAAGGCGCCATTTGCGGCGAACTTGCCGGAGCCGGGAGCGGTCGCTGTGGAGTCCTGGTAGGTCCAGGCGTGGGGGCCCGTGATGGCAACGGGGCCCGAGTAGGGACAGGTCGCCGATCCGCTGGCTCCGAAGAGCTTGAGGCCGGCGTCGAAGACATTATCCGTACTGAACTGGGTGGATGCGAAGGAGAAGTGGACGTCGTTGGGATAAGTGAAGTCGACCTGGTAGTTATCCCAGCAATCGCCGAAGTGGGTGAGGACGTTGCGGCCGCCGGTGGCGGTGGCTTTGAGCGGGTGCGCGCCGACCATCCAGTTGCAGAGGTCGATGATGTGGATGTTCTGCTCGATGAGAATGTCGCCGGAGAGCGCGCGATCCCAAAGCCAGTTGCGCAGGCGGTATTCGTCAGGGCCTTCGCCTTCACGCTTTTTCTCAGTGGAGGCGGGTGCGTTGTAGTTGCCAGAGGCGGTGACAATTTTGCCGATGGCGCCTGCTTTGATTTTTTCGTCAAGCGCGGCGATGGGCGGAGCGTTGCGGCATTGAAAACCGACGTCGACGCTTTGATTAGGCTTGACGCGCTTCGCGATTTCGAGGGCGTGGTTGGCTTGCATGATGTCGATGCCGACGGGCTTTTCACAATAGACATGCTTGCCCGAAGCGACGGCGGCCTCAAGGTGCTGCACGTGGAAGAACGGCGGCGTGGATATCTGGATCAGGTCGACGTCAGGGGATGCAGCAAGTTGTTCGAATGCATGCGGGCCGCGGAAGAGCAGCTTGCTGTCGATGGCCGGCTGGCCGAGGCCGGCGTTCAGCTTGTCGAAGTGATCGTGGCCGGCGGCGAGGTTGTCGGCAAAGAGATCGGCGAGGGCAACGACCCGAGCCGAGGTGTTCTTCGCAAACGATGTAGCGACGCTGGTGCCGCGGTTGCCGCATCCCAACAGGCCGTGGCGCACAGCTGAATTCGCTTCATAGCCCAAGACTGCACGTGGATTGAGCAAGAGCATGCCTGAAACTACCCCCGATCCGGTTTGCAGAAACTCCCGACGATTCATGTTTCCTCGAGTTCTAAAAAGAATCTTAGTTAGCAGTTTTGAGAAGGCACCACTTTAGTCGTGCAGCGTGGGCTTAGTAGATTCGGACTTTGAAAGGGCACGACATTACAGTTTGCTGAAGAACTCGTTGCTTTGAAAGGGCACGACCTTAATCGTGCGGAGAGCGCCGCAGAATCGGCGCGGGTTTTAGCTCCTGAGGTTATGCGAATCACCTTTTCAAAGCTTCTTTAAATCAACTCTGCCTCATACGCGGCCATGTCAATCCTGATTAACTCAGCACTTCATCAATTGTTTTCTGCAAATACAGCTTCTCGTTTTTCACGTCTTCGACCTGCTGCGGTCCTGAAGTTTCGCGTTCGATGGTGATGGCGCCGGTGTAGCCGAGCTTGTGCAGTTTGGTGATGACGGTTTTGAAATCGACGAGGCCTTTGCCGATGAGCACTTCTTCGCCGAGTTTGCTGGGATCAGTGGGCCATTTGCCATCCTTAGCGTGGACGCTCCGAACGTGGGTGCCGATGATATCGACGGCGTCGACGGGGTTGGCCTTGCCATAGAGAATCAGGTTTGCGGTATCCAGTCCTACCGCGAGATTGGGAAGGTTTGCATCACGAATCACCCGCGAAACGGTGGTCGGTGTCTCCTGTCCCGTCTCCATGAGAAAGTATTGGCCGTTACCGTGGCAGTGTTCGGCCACCGTGCGGATGGCCTCGACTGCCTGGGGATAGAGCGCATCGGTTGGATTCTCAGGGATGAATCCGCAGTGCGTTTGAACCTGGTTGATGCCGAGCTGCTTCGCAAAGTCGGAAGCCTGCCGCAACGCATCGATGCGCGCGGCTCGCGTTTTCGGTGGCACGACGCCGATTGTCGAAGGACCCTGCAGGAAGTTCCACTCGAGCGGTCCCGGTCCCACGACTTCGACCGTGGTGGCGACCAACTGATACTTTCCCAGCAGATCCGAGATCTGTTTTGCAGCATCGGCAGTGAACTTGTTGATGTAGCCGTCGAGCGAGAGGAAGCAATTGCTGAAGCCCATGTCGTGGACTCGCTTGATAGTGGTTTCAGCATTCCCATAGGGACTGATGAGCAGACCGATCGCCATCGGCGGTAGCTTCTTTGGAGTGTCGGGTTCGGCGAAGGAGGGAATGGGATGAAGTCCGGTTGAGATTGCGGTAGCAGATGCAGCAGCCAGGAAGGTACGGCGATCCATGGAGTTCCTTTCTCTGGTACAGCGTTGGAGGAAATCTCCGTTTTGTGTAACGTTTGAAATCTAAGCGGTTGGGCCGTAGCGATGCAAGTGCGTCCGCAAACTGGTGATTGACTCGTGTTCGGCCTCGACCTGAGGATGGTCGTATCGCCCGCCGCCCCAAAGAAGCAACCTGCAGGTTCCTCCGCTCCCTTTCACTACGTGAAAGTTCGGTCGGCATGACAGGTTTCGTTATGTCTTGGAATCAGACGGCGTCAGCTCATCAAGAATCCGGAGCATGGCAACTTCTGCGGCCTTCGCCAGTTCCGGCGACAGATCCATGGAGATTGACTGCCGGGGATCGATTGTGATGGCATAGAGCACCACTTCGCGCTCGCCGCTCTGCATGTAGAAGGCATCGAGGAGATCTTTCACACCGATGTCGTGGGCGGTGAGTGTCGGGGGATAGTCGGCGGAGAAGCGCGGCGTGGTCCGCGTCACGGTTCCGGGAGGGTTGCCGTCGTCGGTGGCGTCGATGAGGATGATGTGGCCGGCGTTCTGCAGCGGCTCCAGCAGAATGAATCCGCCGGTACCGCCATCGAGAGTTTCGACATTTGCGGGAAGCGAATGCTTTTCCAGTGCTCGGACCACATGCACGCCGATACCTTCGTCACCCATGATGATGTTGCCGAGTCCCAGAACCAGAGTCTTTGTCGTATCCGTCGTCACCAACACCTCGCGTCACCCAAGGAGCCCAGGAACCCTTAAAGCAGAAGGTAACACTCAGGCGTTGCCTTTTATTCCCTATTCCCTAATCCCCTGGTCCTTTGGTTCCTTGTTCCCTGTCTCCGCCACGCGATCGAATTTCCAACCGCCGACGATCGAGGAAATGGTCCCGCGACCTTCAATGTAGTCGTGATAAAAGGCCAAGTAGATATGGACGACGATGAACGCGACAAAAAACCACAGGAACAGATGGTGCCAGTAACGAACGCTCATTTCGCCGCCCATGAGAGGCACAATCCAGGTAAACATCCGCGGTATAAACGAATTGCTCATACTTGAGTAGAGAGCAAATCCAGTAATCGACTGCGCAACGAATGCAAGGAATGTGAAGAAGTAGACGAGCCCGGCCAGCGCGTTGTGTCCTGTTGAGATTGGCCCATGCAGCTTCGTTTCGAGCACGTCGGCCTTGATAACGTCGATGATTTCCTGCCGCTGCGACTTCTTGAGCGGGAAGAACGAGTTCCAGCGCGCGTACTTGTTGCCTACAAATCCCCAGTAAAGACGCGCCACAAAGTTGAAGACATAGACATACGCGCAAAGGAAGTGAATGAAGCGCACCCAGCCGAACCAATATTGTTGGTACGCTTCGGCTGAATAGAACACCCGAAGCGGCGCGCCAATCAGATAGCCGGTGATGCAGAGCAACACCAGTGCAATTGCGTTGATCCAGTGGTACGCGCGTACCGGCAGTTCCCACACATATACCCGCCGATATTCTGCCGGACGATTGCCATTCCCGTAAACGGATTTGCCTGCAATTCCAGTCGTGCTCATGGTCATTACTCGAAAGAAACCTGGTGAAGGTGCCGTCCCTGCGGATCATACAGATGTACGGCGCAGGCAAGGCACGGGTCAAAGGAATGAATGGTGCGAAGAATCTCCACTGGCTGCTCGAGATTTGCCACCGGCGTACCGATCAGCGACTGTTCGAATGCCGAACGCTGCAGCTTTGCATCGCGCGGAGATCCGTTCCACGTCGTCGGCACCACCAGTTGGTAGTTGTCGATTTTGCCATCGTGAATCTTGATCCAGTGCGCGAGAGCTCCGCGCGGCGCCTCCACCAGTCCCACGCCCTCAGCATCCTTGGGCCACGACTTAGGTTCCCATTTCTCACCGTTGAATGTGGAAACTTCGTTTATCTTCACGCGCTCCATCAGCTCGCCGAAGAATTCCTTCAGCCAGATCATCGCCAGGGCCGCATCCAGTCCACGGGCCGCGGTGCGCCCCAGGGTGCTGAATAGCGCATCCACCGGCACGCCGAGCTTGCCCAGTGTCTGCCCCACAAGCTCTTTCACGTCCGCGTGACCGGCTGCGTACGACACCAGCAGGCGCGACAGTGGCCCTACTTCCATCGCATTGTCCTTCCACCGCGGAGTCTTCAGGAACGAGTACTTCTCGTATCCTGCCAGCGTTTCAAAGGGAGGCTGCGGGCCCGTGTAGTTGATCTTCGTCTCGCCCTCCGAAGGATGAACGCCCTTTGCATCTCCACCTTCGTAGCTGTACCAGGAGTGCGCGATGTACTCTTTGATTTCCTGCGAATCCTTTGCATTCACCGGATACACCTGGCTCAGGTCGCGGTTCAGAATTGCACCACGCGCATACTTGAACGATTCAGGATTCCCATATCCCTTGGTTGGATACTCGCCGTAGCTCAGATAATTCGAGAGGCCGCCGCCCCACTTCGCCCAGTCTTTGTAGAACGAAGCGACGGCCAGCAGATCGGGAATATACACCTCATTCACAAACTCATCGGCCTGCGAGATCAACCGCGAAACCAGGTTCAGTCGCTCCGTGTTGATTGCGGCTACTTCGTCCGCATCGATTGAGCAGGGAACTCCGCCAACCAGGTAATTCGGGTGCGGATTCTTGCCCCCGAAGACCGCGTGAATCTTGACGATCTCTTTCTGCCACTCCAATGCATCCAGATAGTGCGCCACGCCGATCAAGTTCACTTCCGGCGGAAGTTTGTAGGCGGGATGTCCCCAATAGCCGTTGGCAAAGATGCCCAGCCCGCTCGCCGCGAATGCCTTGATCTTGTCCTGCACGGCGGAGAAATATGCCGGTGTGTTCTTGTCCCATTTCGAAAAGCTCTGCGCAAGCTCGGCTGCCTTCTTCGGATCGGCCTTCAGCGCATTCACAACGTCTACCCAGTCCAGCGCGTGCAGGTGGTAGAAGTGGATCACGTGATCCTGCACATACTGCGTCGCCATCATGATGTTTCGGATCAGTTCTGCCGTCGGCGGGACCGCGATGCCCAACGCATCCTCAACCGAGCGCACGCTGGCCAGAGCATGCACCGTGGTGCAAACGCCGCAGACGCGCTCCGTAATAGCCCACGCATCGCGCGGATCGCGGCCAATTAGAATCTTCTCCAGGCCTCGGACCATCGTACCCGCGCTGTATGCGTCAGTGATGACACCGTCGTCCACCACCGCCTCAATGCGCAGGTGACCTTCAATGCGAGTTACCGGATCGACCACTACACGGGTCAAAGCCATTTAAGACTCCTTCTGGTCATCGGCGTGTACTTCCGCGATGACTTCCCTTTTACGAATATTTGTAACGACGGCATGCGCTGCTACACCCGCAAGAGTGGCTGCTGCTACAACCGTTCCTACGGTGTCCGCCGTGCTTTCAATTCCAAATCCCGGGAACGACGCGAGATGCTGATACATCGGACCGTTGTCCCAGAACCCGGGTTCGCTGCACCCAATGCATGGATGACCCGACTGGATGGGCGAACTCGTGCCTTCGTTCCAGCGCACCACCGAGCAAGCGTTATAGGTCACCGGGCCTTTGCAGCCCATCTTGTACAGGCAATATCCCTTACGCGCGTTCTCGTCGTCGAACGACTCCACAAACAGGCCGGCATCGTAGTTCGGCCGGCGATAGCAGGTGTCGTGCACGCGACGGCCGTAAAACTCCTTGGGCCGGCCGAGATTGTCGAGCGCCGGCATCTTGCCCAGCACCAGCATGTGCGTAACCACAGCCATCATCACGTCGGCGATCGGCGGACAACCCGGCACATTGATGACCGGTTTGTTCACCAGTTTCGAAATGGGAGTGGCATGTGTCGGATTCGGCTTCGCAGCCTGCACGCCTCCATACGACGCGCAACTGCCCCACGCGATGACTGCAGCCGCATCTGACGCAACTTCCTGCAGAATCGACAACGCGGTCTTGCCACGAATCATGCAGTATACGCCGCCATCCTTTGTAGGCACTGCGCCTTCAGCCACCAGGATGTATTTGCCCTTGTGATCGCGGATCGTATCTGTCAGGCTCTTCTCCGCCTGGAATCCCGAAGGCGCCATCAGCGTCTCGGAGTAGTTCAGCGACAGTACGTCCAGCAGTGCATCCGCAACAATGGGGTGCGATGACCGGATAAACGACTCGCTGCAGCCGGTGCACTCCTGAAAGTGCAGCCACACTACAACTGGTTTCTCCTTCTTTTCAAACGCCGATACAACCTGCGCTACACCGCTCTTGGCTATGCCCGCGGCCGCTGCTGCCGATGCGCAAAACTGCAGAAATTGTCTGCGGTTGTACCCCTTCTTCTCCATGGACTGCCAAATCGTTTGCCCCATGCCCACCTCGCCTGCAGTGCGTCAATCGCAGTGCATCTCTCGCAGAGCATTCACGTGCTGTGCGAGTACTGGAACCTCCCCACGTTGATCGATGTCAGTCAGATCACATTTGGAATGTCCAGCGAATGTAGGCAAAGTACTTAGATCTAAATACGATCGGCTGTGAGCGTCGTCACAAGTGTTGCAAATCACGCATTTGGCACAGTTCAGCCACGCGTGTGTGATTCCCCTCACAACTTAATGATCAGAAAAGAAATCGCATCCAACTCTCGCATAGTGCCACAGTGCACAGCAATTACCGTTGCGGAGCGAACCAAAGTGAGCAAAACGATACAGCGCGGACTTTGCTCGGCCGGGATATCATGCTGCATGCCCTTTAACAGGATCGGGGCTCTTTCCATGGCAGCAGGATTGGTCCTGCTTGCCGGAGTTGGCCGTCCGGAGAATCCGAATACCGCCCTTCCCCCTACCTTGGCCGTGCCGGAGATTGTGGACCAGATGCTCCGCCACAACCGCGCGCAGGCGGAGCAACTGAAGCATTATCAGGAGCTACGGCACTACCAGGTGCAGTACAAGGGATTCTCGGCCAATCTTGTGGGCAAGATGGATGTGTCGGTAACGTTCGACGCTGCGTCGGGAAAGAGCTTTCGCATTGTGTCGCAAAGTGGATCGAAGCTTCTGTGCGACAAGATCCTGAAGAAAGCCGTGGACAGCGAAGTGGAAGCCGCGCGGGACCAGAGCGCTACCGCTTTGACGCCTGCGAACTACAAATTCGAGTTTGCTGGGACCGAAGGCGTCGATGGCAGGTCGGCGTACATTCTCACGGTCGCGCCGATAACGGACAGCAAGTTTCTCTATAAGGGCAAGATCTGGGTGGATGCGGCGGATTTCGCGGTGGTGAGAATCAAGGCGGAGCCAGCGAAAAACCCTTCCTTCTGGATACAGCGTCCGCAGATTACATTTACCAGTACGAAAACGGGAGACTTTTGGCTGCCCACATCGAATCGCAGCGAGACGAAAGTCCGTGTTGGTGGAACCGCTGTATTCACGATCGATTACGGGACCTACCAGATCGATGGGATTGCATCGCAAGCGACCGCGGCCCGCTGAAAAAGCGCGCAACCTCTCGAATCACCAAGGCAGCAATTTGCGGATGACAAAAATCCGTCTAAACGCTTTGCCGGTTCATGCGGGGTTGTGAAGTCTCGGCCGGATTGTCGGGTAGAAACCCGGCTTCGCAGGCTCTCTTGAACTGCTCAACCAGGTCGATCGTGGCGGCGCTCCAAGTTGTCCGCGACGCGTGCCGGGCAACATTTCCAATGTCGCATCGCTCTTGTTTGGAATCAAGCAACTCCCGATCTCTTGATCTTCTGTGTCGAAGAGATAACCATGAGGCGGTCCTCGAACACAACCACAGCAAAAGCGAGTTGAACCAAACTGAGGAGTTGAATATCGAGATCAATTCTCGGTTCAGGTCGAGCCCCCGCCAAACCGGCATCTATGTTTCCGTTACTGCGGGTGGTTCACGATCCAACCGGGAGCCGGACAGGCCGTGTCAACCCTGCGAAAAGACCAGAACCAGCGCGACTGAATTTAGACGATGTTCTGTCTAGGCAGAGTACTTCTGTGCGTCATATGATCACTTATCAAATAGGAGAGGATTGATGAACCTCTGGTTACAGGATCTCCGCCTTGCCTTTCGTCTGCTCCGTAAGAATGTGGTGTTGACGCTGGTAATTCTGGCCTCGCTTGGCATCGGAATCGGCGCCAATTCCGCCATATTCAGCGTGGTGGACGCGCTGCTGTTGCGTCCGCTTCCGTATCCACATCCAGACCGTCTGGCGGCTGTCTGGCTGCATTCCCCCGGAATCGGAATTCTGCGTGATTGGCCATCTCCCGGCCAGTACATCGACATTCAGAACCAGAACCATTCGTTTGACCAGATGGCCATCGCGCAGAGCCGCACATTCACTTTGACGGGTCGGGAGCATCCGGAACGGGTTGACGTACTGAGCACCCAATCGAGTCTCCTGACGATGTTCGGCGCAAAACCGCTGCTCGGCCGCATTTTGCGGCCGGAGGAAGACATCCCTGGCAGACCGGGGGTAGCCGTTCTCAGCTACGGAGCCTGGCAGCGCTTATTCAATGCGGACCCCACAATCGTCGGCAGGAGCATCACGCTCAACGCGAAGTCGTTCACTGTGGTGGGCGTCCTCGAACGCCGCTTTATGCTCAACGCCGAAGTGATGCCGTCGGAAGGACCAATGGATAAGGTGGACATGTTTCTGCCCTTAGCCTTGGGACCGGATGCTGCGCAGCGTCGCGGCGACGAAAACTACAACATCGTTGTCCGCCTCAATCCCGGCGTTTCAGTGCAGCAGGCCCAGGCAGACATCGACATCATCGCAAACGGCATCCGCATTAAAGACAAGCGCGATGCCAGCTTCGGTATGCATGTTGTCGGCTTGCAGAACCAGGTAGTCGGGGACGTCCGGCGCGCTCTGCTGGTGCTGCTCGGCTCCGTATCGCTCGTCTTGCTGATCGCCTGTGCCAACGTCGCCAACCTCTTGCTCGCTCGCGCGGCCGGCCGCGAAAAGGAAGTCGCTATCCGCACTGCCCTGGGAGCGGGCTGGCAACGCCTGGCGCGTCAATTAATGACAGAAAGCATTCTTCTGGGACTCCTCGGAGGAGCCGCCGGATTGCTCGTGGCACGAGTGAGTCTTTTGGTAGTACGCACCATGAATCCCGGCAATATTCCTCGGCTTGATGAGATTGGAATCAACGGAGCCGTGCTCGCTTTCACATTTGGCCTTTCGCTCGCAACCGGCGTACTCTTCGGACTCGCTCCGGCTTGGCGGGCCATCAAACTGGATCCAAACTCATCGCTCAAAGCCGGCGGACGCGGCGGACAGTCCGATGGCGGTCTGTACCTCAAGCGGCACCGCTTGCGCGGCTTGCTCGTCGCTTCGGAACTCGCGGTCTCGCTTGTTCTGCTGATCGGTGCAGGACTGCTGATCCGCAGCTTCATTCGATTGCAGAGCGTAACTCCAGGATTCACGGCAGACAATGTACTGAGCATGCAGTTCGTCGTGAGCGACCCCAGGTACCAGGACCAGAAAGTTCTCTCCGGTTTCTACCGCGAAGTCGAAACTCGCATCGCCCATTTGCCGGGCGTAGTAGCAGAAGGGACTGTTTCGGCTCTCCCACTGACCGGCTCGGTGGGGTGGGGAGGAATCCATGTGGAGGGGTACAATCCGCCTCCGGGACAAGAGTTGCAAGTGGATCAACGTGACGCGAGCACTGACTATTTTCGGACCATGCAGATTCCTTTGATCTCGGGTCGCTTCTTCTCGGATCAGGACAACCTCGAATCGCCGAAGGTCGCCATCATTGACCAAAAATTCGCGCAGCGATTCTGGCCGCGCAATGACGCTGTTGGAAAACATCTCTGGTTCGATCCGAAGAAGCCCCTCACAATTGTTGGCGTCGTGGGAGTGGTCAAACAATACGGTCTGGATACCGACGGCAAGATCGCGACGTATTTCCCCATGCAGCAGGGGCCTGACCGAGGTACGTTTTTGGTGGCCCGTTCGTCGTCCGATGATGCGGGACTTTCGAATGCCATCACCCGCGAAATCCACGCAGTCGACCCTGCGGTCGTCATCTACGGCATTCGAAGCATGAACGACCGATTGCATGATTCGCTTGCGCGACAGCGCTTCTCCAGCACGATGCTGGGTACATTCGCGGCATTCGCGTTACTTTTGGCGGCCGTGGGACTCTATGGCGTGATGTCGTACCTAGTCACCCAGAGCACACACGATATCGGCATTCTGGTCGCATTGGGTGCGCGGCGCGAGAATATCCTTGCTCTCGTCGTCCGCCAGGGGATGCAACTAACATTGATCGGCATCCTCGCTGGACTGATAGGCGCGATCGCCCTGACTCGTGTGATTGCCAGTCTGTTGTTCGGTGTAAGCGCCACAGACTTCGCTACGTTCCTGGCCGTGCCCGCATTGTTAGCTGTGGTCGCATTCGCCGCAACGGTCATCCCTGCGTGGCGAGCTAGCGGCGTGGACCCAATGGTCGCTTTGCGGGAGGAGTAGACGCCTTCTTCACTGAGATTTCGAGTTTTCGATTTGGCAATGATCTAAAAGACTCTTCGATAGAGTTGACATCCAGAGCGCAGCGGCTCTGGGTTGAAACCGAATCTATGGTCGAGAGAGGTCCAGCAATACCACATTTGAGCGTTCCTGCACTCTCTCGATCACCACGTCACGACCATCTGGTGAGATATCGAAATCGCGAATATCGAATTCGGGAGCGAAGTGGGTCAACTGCCGCTCGGCTCCAGTCACCAGATCGATGAGCCAGAGGTCCTTATGTTGAATTTCTCCTCGCAGGATCACGAGAGTCCATCCTCCAGACAGGAAGACCAGATGTCGGGCACCCCGTGTCAGGGTCAGCGCCGGCAAAGGGTGCGGTGCACCCTCAGCCGTGACTGCTTTCACAGAAAATGTGGTGCCGATGTCGGGTCCGGAGTAGACAACGATGCTGCCGTCGGGTGCCCACGTCGGATCGACCGAGTATTCCCCGACCAGGGGAGTGGGGGAGCCGCCATTGATCGGCACGCGGAAGAGGTGTGGGACTCCGTGATCGTTGGCCGCCGAGGTAATCGATTGACCATCAGGTGCCCATGCGAGCGCCCCCTGCAGATCGAGCGAATCACTTACGACCCGTGCATTCACGCCGTCCGCCTGCATCGCATACAACAGCGTTCGCCCATTTTGCCGGACCGAGAACGCGATATACCGTCCATCCGGGGAGATTGCAGGCCCTCCCAAGACCCGCACTCCCTCGGCGCGCCACAACTCCGTGCTAGTCCCGTTGGCCAGTTTCCAGATGCTCTCGGCAGTGCCCGCCACTGAAACATACAGAAGATAATCTCGACCCAGTCGTGGACAGGCCCCAGTGCTCGTCGTAAGCGGGATCCGATTGGCCTCCGATACCTCTGCAGGGGAATCAGGGATCCGCAAGCGCCAGAGTGTTCCATTTGCAGTAGCGCGCGTAACGACCAGCCGCCGACCATCAGCGCTGGCGGCCAGCGACGTGTATCGGTCAAGGCCCGGGATCAGCCGATGAGGAATGCGGCGCTCGACGTCCATACTATATAGCCATGGTCCCGAACCATCGGGATCGCTGGCCAGGTACATAAGAGTGCGCTGATCCTGCATGACCGGATATGTCACTTGCCCATGGTGCGACGTGATCCGTTCGGGAGTTCCGCCGGCCGGACGAATGCGGAATATATCCAATTTGTCTGGTAGAGAGCCTTGAACGAAGTAAAGGAACGCCGCATCGGGCGCCCAAAGCGGAAAGTGGCCGTGGAGCCCCGCGGGCGAAGTGAAGATGGGCCGGCTCTCCGGTCGCACGTTGCCGTCTGTTACGAACAGTGGGTCGCCGGGGCCCGGTGTGTGGTAAGCGAGCCGTGAGCCGTCGCGCGTCCAGTCAAATTCTGCCGCTCCTTCCAGGTAAGGTCTCGGCTCACCGCCTAGTATAGGCACCGCCCATACGCTGATGTCGCCGCCGTTCGCCCCGCCGGGCCTGCGGAACCAGAACGTGACCAGAGATCCATCAGGCGAGAACCCCAAACTTCGGATCGAAGGATTAGCCAGCCCGGGAGCACTCCCATGGGTCAGATTGTGGAACTCACCAGATCCGATCTGCGTGACCCACACGTCGGTGGATCCGTCCCGGTCCGACAGAAAGGCTACGAAATGTCCGTCACGGGACACCGCAGCGGCCTGCGCCAATCCGTCGAAGTCCGTGACCGTCTGAAATTGTGCATCAGCGATAGGGTTTCGCCAAAAGCGCTCAGTGCTCCGCAGCCACAGGATCGCGACAATCGCCACCGCACCAGCCAGTGCCAGCGGCAAGACGAGTCTCCATCTCCTGAGTAACGCCACCTTCCCCGGCACTTGTACGGGAAGGTCCGACAACGGAGCGTCGTCCCCATTCTCCTGCCCCAGGCGAGGCTTCCTGCTGCGCATCCACGCGTCCAGGTCCGCCCGGGATGCGTACACCGAGCCAATCCTGTCATGCAGGTGACGGTGGACCGGCATCTCCTCCCGCTTTTCCCAGCGCTGAACCGTCGTCACGTCCCGTTTGAGGTAGGCCGCAATCTCTTTCCACGAATCCAGCCGGTCTTCAAGCGGGCTCGCGGATTGCGGTGTTCCAAGTGATGGCTCGCCCATCGCTCTCTCCTGATTGGTCCGCAGCCGTCACGAACCCGGGAACCAAATTGTACCCCCACCCTGAAAGGGCACGGTAAAAGACTGCATTCGACGGCAAACCAGGGAAACGCTAGCACCTCGGCACCTTACCGTTTGTAGACGCCCGACATGTGTCCGATTGTTTCAATGCGTCTCAAGCGCATTCCAAATTGGAGGTCTTTCATGAAAAGCAATCCCCAGGCTTCGGCGGTACGCGTGCTTTTGCTGCTTTTGTTGGTTTCAACCACTTGCGCTTTGGCCCAGGAGCGCAGGCCAGTGCACATTACCGGTCTGATCAACGACTATGTGCCGTTGCTTACGACTGTCAAAGGCAGCCCATATGAAATGCATGGTCAATGGTCAATGGACGTCGACCCCAAAAGGGGAACCGCCGACTTCACAGCGGACATGACAATGTCCAGTTTTGGTAAAACCGGAACAGGTGCTGTAGATCCGACGCAGCCCCTGGTAAACCCTCACACGCACCACATCAGGTTGAGGAACGCCAAGATCACCTGGGACATGACCGGCTGCCCCCCGTGGGGCACTCCCACCCAAATGGGCTTTCAGATCACCAAAACGGTTAGTCAGTTGACGGGGAATGGGAGCAACGGCTCGTTCGAGACAGATCCGCCCTCATCGACGCTGCAGGTCTGCGTCACCGGAGGGTTCGATATTCCGTTTTCTGTTACGAATTCGAACATTACGCTGCTGTTTGTGGGGCCTGCGACATCACACTTCGGGCCTCAGGCCATCCATGGCGTCGTACGTGAAGCAGCAGATTCGAACAGGAATGATCGATAAGTCGGTCGATGAACGACCAGTCAGACGATTGCTTTGGAACCGCCTTCTCGGCGTAGTTCGAAGCGTCAAGGAAGAAAAAATAGATGGTCGGGGGAGTGCGATTCGAAGAAGGATCGGCATGGTCCGTCTTAGACTCGCCTCCCTGGACGCCGTTTGCACAAAGGCGCCGCTTTGTGTCCATGGATCTTCATCCGGCGGCGAGGGAAAGAAAAGGAGGCCCGACATGCAAAAGAGACTGGCATGCCTCGTGATGTTCAGCGTCATAATCGTGGCCACAGCTCTCTATGATTCAGGAAAGGCCTTGGCGACAGAATCTGAGGGGTTCAAAAGCACCTCGCTCGCTCAAGGCCGCTTTCGTGAAGTTGATGTCACGAATACCTTTCAAGGCGGCCCCGAGGCGGCCGGTGACAAGGAAGCCAGGCAATTACTGCAACAGACAAAGGGAATTTCAGATGTGTATGTGCAGAGCAATATCTGGGCGCCCGGCGGAAGCACTGGCTGGCACATGCATCCCGGGCAAAGCCTGGTTATCGTTACGGCCGGCACCGTGACCGACTATGAAGGGCACGATCCCGAGTGCAGACCTCACGTGTACACAAAGGGGATGGGCTTTGTTGATCCCGGTGGTGAACACGTCCACAACCTCCGGAACGAAGGCGATGTCGAAGCGAGAACTGTCGCCGTTCAATTTATTCCGGCAGATGCGGCGCGTCGGATTGACGTTGCAGATCCCGGGACCTGCCACTTCCATCGGTGACGAACTGATTCAACGCCCCCTGCGAGCAATCTCGGATGCAAAGGAAGGCCTTCCCCAGCCGCGAGGGATGATTCGAAGTACAAGCGCGAACCGGCGGCGAAATGCTCAATCCCCTTGAATCTTAGTGACGAGACCAGTTGGCGGAATTGATCGCATTCAGCACGTCTTCCACAGTCAAGCCCACTCGCTTCAATTGGCCGCTAAATGCTTGTATTGACGCACTAAATTCCTTCCACCCTTTTGCGGGTAATTTCCTGTCTCCGGCGCACAAAGGAAAGCAATGAGAAGACTTCATTTTGGAGACGTCGAAATGCGAGAGAACCACAACCCGAAATTTACTGTCCAACCCGGGGTTTGATCAACTCGTCGAGATAATCGGGCTTTCCTTCTTCGCGGACGAGATGCGGATAGCGCAGGCCGTCGTGGTAGTTGATCGTGCAGGTGCGATAAAACTCGTCGACTACCACCAGCAGCGTGATTGGCTTGGAGCCGTCTTTGGCGTCTTTGATGGCGGCGCCGAGCAACTCGGGAGTGAACACGCGGCCATTCACGCCAACAACCTTCATCCCCGATGAAACGCCGGCCTCGAACGCGGGACTGCCTACAACGGAGTCGCCCACGGTGCCGTCCGCGCCAACCTGCAACCCGATGGAGTAGATATAGCCTGGATTGCCGCGACGGCCTTCGAGCCTCGACGGCTCTCCGCTATAGGTGACCTTCCAGCCGCCGTTCTCGATTCCGCCAACCGGAGACTCCTTCGCCGTCGAGTCGAGCCGCGTATGAAAGAACGTTGCCCAGTCGTAAGGAGCGATTGCATTGAGATCGCTCACGAGCTGATCGAAGGTATAAGTCTTGACTTCGGGTCCGTTATTCGCGCCGCCGTGGAAAGCATGGCAGAAATCGTCGATTGTTTTGGCGCCATGCGATTCGCGATGGACGATCGTGGCGACTTCGAGCCAGAGCAGGTCGCCTTCGTCGTAATAGTCGGTGCCGCGGCGCCAGCTCATCCAGCCGCGCCCGCCAAAGCCCATGCCGAACTCGGCATCTGCTGTGTCGCGCAATGGGCGCCATGTGCGGCCGTTGCGTCCGGGCCCTAATGACGCAGCTATGCTCGCCATGTACTCGTGATACTGATCCGGCGTCCACAGCCCGCTCCGGGCCGCGAGCATGGGGCCCACGTAGTCTGTGAGTCCTTCATAGCCCCAAAGCAGGTCCGTCTTCATGGGCTCTTCGAAACCCGGAACCGCCAGGTCTGCAGGCCGGCGATATTTGCCGTTCCAGGAATGCGCAAACTCATGCGCGAGCAAACCGCCGAGTGCCATGCCTGAGCCAGGACCAAGCAAAACGTTTTCGGGCAGTCGGCTGTCATTGGACTCGTGATGTTCAAGGCCGAAGTGCGCGACGTGATCGCTAAGTCCGAGAAGGAAGTGATAGTCGCGATAGTGGCGCGCGCCGAAGAGCTTGCCCGATTCCGCGACCAGGTTGGTCATGGCCTTCTGGTCTTTCTCGCTCATGTGCAGGGCGTCTTCGCTGTCGGCGACCATGTCGATTTCGTGATGGATGGCCTCGCCGGACGGTGTGATGTCGATGCTGCGATAGTAAAGGCCGGTGGCGACAGGCGAGTCGACCAGAAGGTCAAATGAGATGGGCTTGAAGGAGACTGTGCTTCCGCTTTCACTTGCGACGGGAAGCGATGAGCCGAACTTCCAGCCTTCGGGCATGATCAGCTTCGCATCGTAGATGAGCTTGTCGGCGGGCGTCCCTTCGGGATACAGAGCGACCTCGTTCCATTCGAGGATCAGGAGCTTGTCGGTTGCGGAACCGCCGTCGGGCTCGATGTAGTCGTAGTTAGCTTCGAGACGCGTGACGCCTTCCGGCACGTCGAGGTGAAAGGTGAAGACGTCGAGCAGGTCTCGCTGCCAGGGGATCACCTTGCCGTCGGCGGAGAAGTGGAGCCCGGTCAGGCTGGCGATAGGCCCGTCCGGTCCGTGTTCGCCGGGAATCCACTTGGGGTAATAGACAGTGAGAGGCCCAGGTTTGACGGGCATCACCAGGTGCGCATGCAGAATCTTGTTCTGTGTTTTGGTTGCATCGACGGTGAGCGAGATGTTCTGAGCGCTGAGTCCCAGGGTTCCGGCAATGACCCCGATCGAGGCGAAAAGCGCAAGCGACTGCATGCGGCGAAGATTCACAGGTGTGCTCCTTGAAGGGAAGAGGGACTCCACCGGAATCATATCAACCGGAATTGGGAAGAGAAGGCTGCGATTGTGTTGGAGGCTATTTCTTTGGGACGTCAATCGCGCCGGTAAGGGCGGCAACGCGTTCGACATGATGGCTGCGGCACCAGGAAACGAGGCCTTTAGCGAGGCGCTCGGTGGCGCGCGGATCGGCGTAGCTGGCGGTGCCTACCTGCACGGCGGTCGCGCCCGCGAGCATGAACTCGATGGCATCTTCGGGAGTGACGATGCCGCCGAGGCCGATGATGGGAATGCCGACGGCGCGAGCTGCCTCGTAGACCATGCGCACCGCAATCGGCTTGATGGCAGGACCGGAGAGTCCGCCGGTAACGTTGGTCAGGCGGGGCTTGCGGGTTTCGACGTCGATCGACATGGCGAGAAAGGTGTTCACGAGGCTGACGGCGTCTGCTCCGGAAGATGCGCAGACGCGCGCCATGGCGGCAATAGACGTGACATTGGGTGAGAGCTTGACGATCAGCGGACGCTTTGTGATGTTGCGGACTTCGTGCACCAGGTATTCGAGCGAGCCGGCATCGGAGCCGAACGCCATCCCGCCGGCGTGCACGTTGGGGCAGGAGACATTGAGTTCGTAGGCGGCGATGCCTTCAGCGTCGTTGAGCCGCTCGACGACCTGTTTGTATTCGCCGACGGTGCAACCGAAGACGTTGACAATGACCTTGCAGGAGGGATAGCGGCGGAGTGGCGGCAGCTTCTGTTCGATGAACTCGGCGACACCGATGTTCTGGAGTCCGATGGCATTGAGCATGCCGGCAGCGGTCTGAATGATGCGCGGCGCGGGATGACCAGGCATGGGCTCGAGCGAAATGCCCTTGGTAACGAACCCGCCGATGCGTTCGAGCGAGACGATTTCTTCAAATTCGATGCCGTAGCCAAAAGTGCCGCTGGCGGCGATGACTGGGTTGGTCAACTCTATGCCGGCGAACTGCACTTTCATGTCTGGTTTCACGCGCGGATTTTCCCTCGAAACTGAAGAGACTATTGCGGAGTCGATGGGATCGAGTGAGCCGGCCTTAACGCCTCTTTCAGCACCCGTCCCGTCGCTGCTGACGGAAAATTGACGCCCGCAAGCGACGCGAACGTGGTTGCCAGATCCACAGGAGCCACACGTTCATGATACTCGCCGGGGATGAAGGGAGTTCCGTAGAAGGCAAGCGGCACGTGCCGATCGTAGGACCACGGGCTGAAGTGCGTTGTTCCGCCCCAGCTGCGAATGTCCTCCATCTGGTAGCCGCCCAGGGCAAGCATCACAAACCAGTTTCCGTGGTAGGCATAGCTGTGCGCCAGTTCGCATCCCCACTCTGTCGGCGGCAAGGGTCCACTCGCCATCTGTAGCCGGGTATACACGCCGGCTACCTGCGGGGCAGGCGGCAGGCGCTTCTGCGAAGGCTCAGGGGCTGGCTCGCTTGGCTTGATGATGGGCGCCGGAACCGGGTTTTGCGCAGCGACAGCGTCGGGCAACAATTCCGCCAACTCCTCCTCCGCCGTTTTCTCGTCGATATGCAACTTTTCAAACGCGTGTCTGTTCAAGACGATGTACGGCAACTCCGGTGAGGGCATCAGGTACTCTACGTGCGCACCGGGAGAATAGCGTTCATTCAGTTTCTTCTCCAGTCGTTCGTAGAGTTGATCCAGATTCACCAACGCAGAATCCATGCCCAGCTTCGCCGCCTCGCTCGGCACCGGGGCAATCCCGTGGTCTGCTGTGAGCGCGAGCCAGACGTTGTTGAGTCCTACGGTTTGATCGAGCCATGAAAAGAACTTGTCGAAGTCCTGGTCGAGGCTCACGATCATCTGCTCTTCCGAGTCCGAATCGGGTCCAAGCTGGTGCCCCTGAATGTCGTTCGCCGAGAGTGAAATCGTCACCAGGTCGGTTACGCCGCGCTGGCCGAGTTTCTCGCCGGTGATCAGGGCCTTGGCGAAGTCGAACTCGTAGCTGTTGGCTGCCGGAGTTCTCCCGACCAGATCGTAAAACTGTGTCGTACCGTCTGCGTTGGCCTCGCGTTCGGCCTGCGCGATGCGGCCACTGGCATTGAAGGCCCGTGCCCACTCCGGCAGATGTTGCATGTAATAGGTCGATGTGGTGAACTGGCCGCTCGCATTGTCGATCCAGAACGCGCCATTGGCCGACTGGCCCACCGGCAGAATCGCAGCGCGATCTTTGAGGGAGACGCCGAACACTCTTGCCCTGCCCTGGGTTGCCAGTCGCAACTCGTCGCCCAGCGTTGATGCCCGCAGATTCAGCGGAGAAGCGCCGATGACGAATCTCGCCGCATTGGATGGCGCACCTGGCGCATTTGCCGGGATTGAGGAATCGGGAATATCGACGAGCTGGTACCGTTCATCCTGGACTGAACTGACCTTCGCCGCGTCCGAGCGCGAAGCGTCCCACCACTCATTTGACTCAATACCGTGACCATCGGAGTATGCGCCCGTACCAATGGTCGCGTGCCCGGGCGCCGTCTTGGTGTTCGCATAGTCGTAATAGCAATCCGTGAACCATGCGCCCTCATCTATGAAAAGCTTGAAGCCGCGGCCCTTGAACTCAGCGTGGTCGCGGTTGAGATAGTCGCCGCGAAACTGGTCGATCACGATTACGACGATCAGTTTAGGCTGGCCTAGATAAGCCTGCGACCAGGCCTCAACGGACGTTTGAATCATCAGCACGACAGTGATACACACGAGGAAAAGGCGGAACAAACTACTCGAGGTCTGGAGCATGATTCCAATTCTAAACATTCGATCATGAACGCCATGCAAAGTCTGCGCCATGCGACGAAAGAGACGCGATTCAAGGCAGAACGATCCTGCATCACGACTGCAGTCGGACTCACTCGTAACGAAGTGCAACCGTGGGTTCCACGTGGGCGGCTCGAAGCGCGGGAATCAAGACGGCGATTGCGGCGGTGGCCAACAGGACGACTGATACGACTGTAAACGTCAGCAAATCGGATCCGCTTGTGCCGTAAAGCACGCTGGCCGCGAACCTCCCGACCACCAGGGCAATGACGAGTCCAATTGCCAGGCCAATCGCGGTCAGGGTCAAACCCTGCCGCAGAATCATTTTCAGGACTTTCCGTGGCTTTGCTCCCAGCGCCATGCGGATGCCAATTTCGCGCGTACGGCTCCGAACGGAATAGCTCATGACGCCGTACAGTCCGATAGCTGCGAGGGTAAGGCCAACCACGCCGAATATCCCAAGGAGCAGAGCGGAAATGCGCGGAAGTAGCAGCGACTTGTCGACGTGTTGCTGCATCGTTTCGATGTTGAATACCGCCATGTTGGGATCGAGCGCGGCAATCTGTTGGCGCACCGACTGAGCCATCGCAGCAGGATTCACCAACGTCTTGACGATGATCGTGGTTCCGAAGAAGCTGTTTGCCTTCTCCGGAGCTGAATTCAAATACGTGAAGATGGCATCCAGAGGCTTCTCGCCAATCGTGCGCAGTTTAGAGTTTTTAGTGACTCCGATAACCGTGTATTGATCCTTATCCTGCCGTATCACGCGACCGATCGGGTCCTGACCGGGAAACAGGTGAGACGCCATCGTCTCGTTGATGATGACCGAATGCTGATCGTCGGAGGACGGAGCAAAGTCGCGTCCCCTTAACAATGGAATTTCCATCGTATTGAAGTAGCCGCTGCCAACGCCGTTGGTGTCGGCATTCACGTTCTGTTTCGGATGGTCCTTTACTGCATCCACGTCGTAGCTGTTGTTGGACGAGCCGATACTCAGCGGCACCACTCCCACGAAGCTCACCGAGCGCACTCCCGGTAACACAGACACCCGTTCCCGCAGTTGCGTCAAAAACTGCACTGTCTTGTCATGCGAGTAGCTCTGCAGTTTGGGATCCATCGTCATGATCAGAACATTGTCAGTCTTGAAACCGATGTCGATGGAGGAGGCGTTGCCGAGGCTACGCAGAAACAGCCCCGCAGTCGCAAGCAGCACCAGGGACAGGGCTACCTGCACCACAACCAGCGCATTGCGGAGCCGCGAACGTCCTACTCGTCCGAATAATGCTTGGCCGTCTTTCAAAGTACTCACTAGGTCAGGGCGCGAAGCGCGGAATGCAGGAATCAGCCCGAACAGCAAAGCAGTAATGATCGAAAGACCCAGCGTGAACAAAGCAACGCGCATATCCACGTTGAAGTCAAACACCACCGGGAAGGGCAGTGGCAGTTGGAAATTGGAGATTGCACGCGCGGCTCCCGCGGCAAGCAGGAAACCGACACCCGCGCCTGTCAGCGCCAGCAGAAAGCTCTCGAATAGTAGTTGCCGTATCAGCTGCCGACGTTTGGCCCCCATCGCAAGGCGTATGGCAATCTCTTTCTGCCTTCCGATTGCGCGAGCGAGCAGCAGGTTGGCGACGTTGGCGCATGCCACAAGCAGCACCAATCCCACCACCACCATCAGCACAGCCATGAGCGTAAATGCCGGAGTCGCAGATCCAGCGATCAGGCCGCCTGCCGTTTGCAACGTGAGGGTATCGTGCCGCTTCTCGTCTTTGCGATAGGTGTCGTCGAGCCGTTTCTTGACGACATTCAGTTGGACCTCCGCTTGCTTGCGGGTGATGCCGGGCTTGAGCCGGCCGTTCATCATCAACCATTGATTGTCGCGCCTTGTCGTGATGCTCCCATCGGTCACCAGATCGGGCATGATTTCCGACGCGACGGCAAGTGGCACCCAAAACTGGGATACGATGCCGCGGTCCACGCCATAGAAACCGGCCGGCGCAATTCCCACCACGGTGTAATACCGGCCGTTTAGAGCTACATCGTGATTGAGGATATTCGCGTCGCCGCCAAAGCGCCGCCGCCACAGATTATTGCTCAGTACCACTACGTGGTTGTGACTGCCCGCCTGGTCATCCTCCAGACCGATCGAACGGCCGAGTGTCATCGGCACGCCAAGGGCAGGAAAGAAGTTTCCCGTGACCGACTGGCCCCACACCCGCTCCGGCTCTCCTTTGCCGCCAATGCTTGCTGGAATCAACGGAAAATGCCCCGCCACTCCACCCTCGAAGATGTCGGTGCTCTGATCGCGATAATCGATGTAATCGGGATAGGAGTAGGAGTTGCCTTCGGAAAACATGACTACATGCGCGGGGTCTTTGACGGGCAGCAGGCCCCACAGCAGTCCATTGGCGACGCTGAAGACGGTGGCATTGGCAGCGAACCCCAACGCGATGGAGATGACGACGATGGCGGAAAAACCGGGAGACCGGAGGAGGGTCCGCAGCGCATAGCGAAGGTCCTGAAGCAGGTTTTCCATGAAGGCCTCATTCGAAGCTGGAGTGTCAGGTCGAGAGTACGCGGTTTCGGGCCAGAAAGTTCTCTAAAAGTTGCAGCTTGCACTAAAAGTTTGCTCGTTTCTGCAGCGTGTTACTATCATCCACATCTGTTTTGACGATCTTCCCCGGAGAGACCAGCCCATGGCTAACTTTTCTTCTGTGCTTCGACACGGATGTGCTCCCCTGTTTTTGATAGGGATCGGGGCTACACCAACCAGCCTTTGCGCACAATCAACTCCCAGCAGCGCTCCCACCGATGTCGTGATTCGAAATGCGACAGTGATGACCGTCACACACGGCACGATTGAGCATGGCAGCGTCTGGATTCACAACGGCAAGATTGCAGGGGTGGGCGCAACAGTGGATGCGCCTTCAGACGCGAAGACAATCGACGCGGCGGGGAAGTTTGTCACGCCGGGAATCATCGACCCGCACTCGCACTCGGCGCTGGGCGACGACATTAACGAAGCGACCAGCCCGGTGACGCCGTCGATGATGATGATCGATGCATTCGATAACCGGGACAAGGCTCTATACCAGGCGCTGGCTGGCGGGGTGACTACGGAACTCTTGCTGCATGGGTCGGCGAATATGATCGGCGGCCAGGCGGTGGTGATCAAGAACAAGTTTGGCCTGTCGCGCGATGAGATGCTCTTTCCGAATGCGCCGCGTTCGATCAAGTTTGCGAGCGGCGAGAATCCGAAGCGCGTGTACGGCCGGCGCAACGAGGTTCCGTCGACGCGCATGGGCAACTTTGAGGTGATGCGCCAGGCTTTTGAAGATGCGAAAGCGTACATGGCGTCGTGGGACGCCTACAACGTCAAGGTGGCCAAGGGCGACAAGGACGCGACTGCGCCGAAAAAGGACTTGAAGCTTGAAGCGCTGGCGGATGTGCTTCGCGGCAAGCTCTACGTGCAGATTCACTGCTACCGTGCCGATGAGTTCCTGACCGAAGAGGCGATTGCGAAGGAGTACGGATACAAGATTCGTGCCTTCCACCATGCGCTGGAGATGTACAAGGTTGGCGACAAGATCGCGCCAACAGGCACCGGGATCGCCACGTTCGCGGATTGGTGGGGGTTCAAGGACGAGGCGTGGGATGCGATTCCGTGGAACGCTGTGATGAGCATGCGCGAAGGCGTGCGCGTAGCTCTGAAAAGCGATTCGAATGATTATGTGCGGCGGTTGAACCAGGAAGCCGGCAAGATGGTGCACTACGGTGGCGCCACGGAAGAGGAAGCGCTGCGCATGATTACGCTGAATGCGGCGTGGATTATCGGAGTGGACGATCACGTGGGATCGCTGGACGTGGGCAAGGACGGGGACGTGGTGATCTGGAATATGGATCCTCTGTCGACGTATGCGCGCGTGGACAAGGTGTACATCGATGGCGATCTGTTCTTTGACAGCGCGCTGCCCGGCTTTGGAACAACGCATTTCAGCGGCGCTATGCATGATGCTGCGTCCGAAGGCAGTGACGATGAGGGAGACGAACTATGAAGCCGGGAATCCTGATTGCAGGTTTGGCGTGGGCGGCTTTAGTCCAGGGGTATGGTCAGGCGCAGACGGAAAAGGCAGCACCGAACGATACTGCACCGGCGCAGGCAAAGACGATTGCCATTGTGGGCGGGAAGCTTTTGACGGTCACTCACGGAACGATTGAAGACGGCACCGTGGTGCTGTCGGATGGAAAGATTGTCGCTGTTGGTCCGGCAAAGTCGACGAAGGTTCCGGTAGGTGCGGAGGTTTTTGACGCGAAAGGAATGACGGTCTATCCGGGATTGTTCGATGCCGAGACGCACCTGGGGCTGACGGAGGTGGCATCGGACCAGAACAACAATGATCTGGCGGAAACAGCGGACGAAGTCGAGGCCCAGATGCATGTTGAAGACGCGTTTCACGCAGAGACGGTGCGCATTCCAGTGGAACGCTTGAATGGAATTACGAATGCGATTGTTGCGCCTGCATCGGAGGATTCGATTCCGGGTCAGGATGCGGCGATTCAGCTCTACGGGCGTGATCGCGATGGAATGATGTTGCAGGCCGACATCGCGTTGGCAATGAACTTCGAAGGCAGTGTTCGCCGGCGGGCAAATTTCAACGGGCCTTCGAAATTCCCGACAACACGCATGGGGCTTGCTTCGCAGATTCGGCAGGCATTTCTGGATGCGCAGGCGTACGAGGCCGAACGGGCAGCGACTGCAAAACCCGATCACAAGGGTCCGATACCGAAGCGCGATCTGAAACTCGAAGCTCTGCTGCCCTACCTGCACGGCGAAAAGCCCGTGGTGCTGGCCGCATATGAGGGATACGAAGTGGAAGTTGCGATGAGTATCGCGAAGGAGTTTCACCTGAAGGTGATTCTCAATCACGTGACGCACGCGCAGGACGTGCTGGATGAGATTGCTTCGTATCATGTGCCGGTGATTGTGGGGCCTATTTACGACTTTCCGCGTCCGGACGAGCGGTACGATGCTGTCTACTCGCTGCCGGCTGAATTGCAAAAGCGGGGCGTGAAGATTGCCATCTCGTCTTCTGGCGGCGGAGAGGGAGGAAGCCGCAATTTGCCCTATGCGGCCGGTTATGCGGTGGCTTACGGCCTTCCCTACGAGGAGGCCTTGAAGGCCATCACGCTCAACCCGGCAGAGATATTCGGGCTGGGAGACAAACTTGGATCGCTGGACGTGGGAAAAACCGCGAACGTGGTGGTGGCGAATGGTGACCCGCTGGATGTAAGGACCTCAGTGAAGCAAGTTTTTATTGATGGCAACGCGATTCCGATGGTGAGCCGGCAGACAAAATTGCGTGACGAGTATATGCCGCTTGCCACGAAGAAGCCCTGAGTGGGCAAGCCCATCCCGAAGGAGTTTCGAGCAACGAAGAGGCGGCCCGATGAAGGCCGCCTCTTCGTCCTGTGCAGATACGGAGTGCTATGCCGTTACCGGTTCGGTGGCGTTCACCTTGACCGGCGTGAGCCAGCCGAAGCGATCGGGTTTGAGGCCGTTGGCGATGGCGAAAAATTCGTCGGCAATCTTCCGCGTGATTTCGCCGATCTTTCCGTCCGCGATGAGGATGCGGTCGATGGAGCGAATGTGAGTGACCTCGGCGGCCGTTCCGCTGAAAAAGACCTCATCGGCGATATAGAGCATTTCGCGCGGAATGGGCTGCTCGGTAACCGCGAGCCCAAGATGGCGGGCGATGGTGAGCACGCTGTCTCGCGTGATGCCGGAGAGTGCGGAGTTGGCGAGGGGCGGCGTATATAGAACGCCGTTCCGGACCAGGAAGATGTTTTCGCCGGACCCTTCGCTGACGAGCCCGCTGGTGTCGAGACCGATGCCTTCGACGTAGCCGTTGGCTTCGGCTTCCATGCGGATGAGCTGCGAGTTCATGTAATTCGCGCCCGCCTTGGCGAGAGCGGGCATGGTGTTGGGGGCGAGGCGATTCCAACTGGAGATGCAGACATCTGCGCCGCCGGTGCCGGCCACATATTTGCCCCAGGGGAAGTTGGCCATATAGACCTCGATGGGGGATCCCTTGGGACTGACGCCGATCTCGCCGTAGCCGCGAATTGCAATGGGCCGGATATAGCAGGGCGCGACACCGTTGGCCTCAATCAGGTCAACCACGGCGGCGCATAACTCGTCGAGCGATAAGGGAAGTTCCATGCGATAGATTTTGGCGGAGTCAAGCAGGCGCTGCATGTGCTCCGGAAGCCTGAAAACGGCGGATCCCTGGGGCTGGGCGTAACAACGGATGCCCTCGAAAACGCTGGAGCCGTAGTGGACGACGTGGCTCATCACGTGGATGGTGGCGTCTTCCCACGGAATCAGGTTGCCGTTGTGCCAGATCTTCGAGGTTTTCTGAATGGGCATGGGGATGCGCGTGCTCCTTGGTCACGTCAATGCGCGATTACCTAAAGGGTATCGCGATTCGGTGCAAAGTGTCACGGCAGGGCTGGGCACATTGCCGCGGGTTCCTCTTCGGTAACCGGCACACAAAATATTGCCGCGACGTTCGAAGTGCTGTCGTTCGGGGGAGGAAACGTCTCTGGACCGTGTGCTAAGGTTCAGGCGTGACAGCCAAGAAACCGAAGAAGCCGTTGCGTTCGGAAGGGGTTCCGCGGCCGCGCCGGGCCAGGTTGCGTTTGAATCTGCCGCGGATGACGAAGGCAGAAGGATTTACGCAGCACCCGTTCGACCTGAAATGGGGAGTCCAGACCAGCGGGTTGATTCCCGGGCGCTTGCTGAAGACAGGACACACGCACGATCGTCATTCGACGGCGTATTTTGGCGTCGCGCCGTCGGTCTTCCGGGCGCTTCTAAAACGATGGCAACGGACGAAGCCGGTAGCGCCGATTGAGCAGTTTACGTTTATCGACGTGGGCGCCGGGATGGGCCGCGCGATGCTGCTTGCGGCGAAATATCCGTTTCAGCAGGTCGTCGGCATCGAGCTGAACCCAGCTCTCGCGAAGGTGGCGCAGCGCAACCTGGAGATCTGGCGGGCGGAGGGAAGGGTGCGGACGCCGATGCAGGTTGTCTGCGGCGATGCTGTCGACCTGCCGTTTGCGAAGGGTCCTTGCGTGGTGTTTCTGTTTAATCCCTTCGGCCCGTCGGTGATGAGACGGTTGATGAAGCGTCTTGCGGTTGCCTTTGCGGACCGCGCGGGTCAACTCGATCTGCTGTATGTGAATCCTGAGCAGGAGAGCGTGATCGAGCGGCAGTCTGGGTTCACGCGGCTTTTCGCTGGGCGGGAGCGCCGTTCGCGGGCTGATGCCATCGCGGATCACACGATCATGGCCAACCAGCCCGATGGCGAATACGCCTCCGCCAATTACGAGGACTGCTCTCTTTGGCGTTGGACTGGCAGAGGCTTAAACCGAAGAAAGTGTTGACGAATCTACCCCACAGGGTGGAACTTGTTCGATGGCAACCCCGGCCTGAAATAGCGGAGCGCTTAAGACTCCACAAACATGGCCCGAGTGTGAAGGAGTACGACCTTGAGAGAGCCGCACTTGATCCTGGGAATCGGGGAACTATTGTGGGACATGTTGCCGGAAGGTGCGCGTTTGGGAGGAGCGCCCGCGAACTTCAGCGTGATGGCAGGGCGTCTGGGAAACCATGCAGCGATCCTGAGCCGAGTCGGCCGTGATGATCTTGGTCGCGAGGCTGTGCATCTGCTCGATCCGTTGCCATCCGATACCAGTTTCCTGCAGGTTGATCCGATGCAGGAAACCGGGCGGGTTACGGTCTCATTTAGCGACGGCCAGCCAGCATACACCATTCATCATCCGGCGGCATGGGACTTTATGGAACTGTCGGACGACTGGGTGAGGCTCGCAGAGCGTACCGATGCGATCTGTTTCGGGTCTTTGGCGCAGCGCAGCGTCGAATCGCGGCAGACGATCCAGACGCTTGCGGCGCAGGCATCTTCGCGGTGCGTCCGCATCTTTGACGTAAACCTGCGGCCGCCGTTTTATTCGAGCGAAGTGATCCAGGAATCGCTTGAACTGGCCACGGTCTGCAAGATGAACGATGCCGAAGTTTCGCAGGTGATGGCGTTGCTGGGAATGCCAGGCGAGGATGATACCGATGGAGGGAGCCTGCGGCGGGGCGCTGAGCGGCTGCTGATGGAGTTCCCGACATTGCAGTTGATAGCGATTACCTGCGGAGGGCACGGCAGCCTGCTGGTGACCCGGGATGAATGGCATCGTCACGCAGGATTTCCAGTGAAAGTGGCGGACACAATCGGCGCCGGCGATGCGTTTACGGCGGCAATGGCCCACTACCTTCTGCGTGGGGCAGAGTTGCGGGTGCTCAACGAGGCGGGAAATCGCTGGGGCAGCTGGGTTGCGTCGCAATCGGGTGCCATGCCGCCGCTGGCGGATGCGAAACGCCTGGAGATCGAAGCGGCCATCGAGCAGTCTGGGTAGGCTGTTTTGTATTGGGGAATCTGGCTGTTTCAGCTTCTATCGGCGGGGAAAATGTATCGACATTCCATCGACAAGAGGCGACCAATCTCGTAGTGTTTTTATGGACTTCGTTTTTCGCGTTCAAGGTCACAGCCATGAAGAGATCCCGTCGATCGGCAAGCAAGCTTGGTCCGCCGCCTGTAAGCGATCCGGGAACGAACCTGTCGAAACATCGTCGGGTCTTTGACCATCTGCTGGCCAGCATTCAATCGGGCGAGCTGAAGGCGGACGACCGGTTACCCAGCGAGGCGGAGCTGGGCAAGCTCTTTGACGCGTCGCGCATCACTGTGGCCAAGGCCGTTCACGACCTGCAACGCATGGGACTCGTGACTCGGCGGCCCGGTGCTGGAACGCATGTGCTGGCCGAAAGCCGTCCCAGCGGTCGAACCTTCGGGCTGCTGATTCCCGAACTCGGGCTGACAGAGATCTTCGAGCCTATCTGTCATGGCATGATGCGAACGCATTTCGCGCGCCCCGATGCGCTTTTGTGGGGTAATTCTTCGGTCTCTGTGCATGACAGTGCCAAAGCTGCCGAACAGATGGTGCAGTCGTTCATCTTGCAAAAGGTGGCGGGGGTGTTTTTCGCGCCGCTGGAGCTAACCAGTGACAAGGATGCCGCCAACCGGCGCCTTGCGCGGGCGCTTGATCGGGCGCAGATTCCGTTTGTGCTTCTCGATCGCTGCTATCTGCCTTATCCGGAGCGTTCGCAGCATGACCTGGTGGGCGTCGATAATCGCCGTGCAGGCTACATGGCCACCTCGCATCTGCTCGAGTTGGGAGCGCGGCGCCTGGCTTTTTTCGGCGAAGAATTTGCGGCGAATACCGTGGATGCGCGGATTACCGGGTTCCATGAAGCGCTGCGCGTGAATGGGGCAAAGCCGCATAGCGAACCGGTATGGCGCGGCGGCCCGCAGGATGAAGGCTTTGTTCGCAGGATGCTGGACTCGACCCGGGCGGAAGGAATCGTATGCGCAAATGATCTGACGGCCGCGCGGCTGATGCAAACGCTGCTTGGATTCGGCATCCGCATCCCGGAAGACATCAGGATCGTGGGCATGGATGATGTGCGGTATGCGAGCCTGCTGCCGGTGGCGCTTACTACCATTCATCAGGATTGCGCCGGCATCGGCGCCGTGGCCATGGCTACCATGCTGGAGCGGCTGGAGCATCCGGAGCTACCCATTCGCGATGTGCTCGTGCCGGTGCGGTTGGTGGTTCGCCGATCTTGCGGAGCGCATCTCGGGCCGCTACACGCGCGGTCCGAAACGAAGGCGACCGAACAGGCCTGACGACGGCCCCGTGGTCAGAATGGAAAAAACGGGCAGTTCAATTCAATACAATTGGGTTCATTGTGATCATCAACCTGGCTAGGCGCGCGCATGACCATAACTGGGAGCTCGATCCCATTACCCGGTCTCTGCTCGATACGGATTTCTACAAGCTGCTGATGCTGCAGTTTATCTGGAAGCATTTCGAGGAGACGCGCGCGACGTTTACCGTGACGAATCGGTCGCACGAGGTACCGCTTGGCGACATTGTAGATGTGCGGGAACTGCGCGAGCAATTGGAAGCTACGCGCAAACTGAGCTTTCACAAGTCTGAATTGATCTGGCTTGCCGGCAACACGTTCTATGGCAGGCGCGGAATCTTTGAACCGGCATTTCTGCAATGGCTGGAGCGGGACTTTCGGCTTTCGGATTTTGATTTGTCGATTCATGAAGGACAGATCTCGCTGAGCTTCGAAGGTCTATGGACCGAAACGACGATGTGGGAGATATATGCGCTCTCGGCCGTTGACGAATTGAAGACGCGTGCGAGCCTGAAGAAGCTCACGGAGCTTGAACTCGACATTCTTTATGCGCGAGCGAAGACGCGGCTCTGGGAGAAAATGGCGCGTTTGCGCGGGGTGCCGGGGCTGACGGTGAGCGACTTTGGGACAAGGCGGCGTCACAGCTTTTTGTGGCAGGAATACGTAGTGAACGCGATGAGTGACGTGTTGGGCGAGAATTTCACTGGCAGTTCGAACACGTACATGGCGTATACGCACGATCTTGAGGCGATCGGCACGAATGCGCATGAGCTGCCGATGGCCATGGCTGCCCTTGCGGACAGCGATGAGGAAATGAAGCAAGCGCAGTACCGGATGCTCGAAATGTGGCAAAAGACCTACCAGGGCGAACTGCTGATCTTGCTGCCCGATACATTCGGGACGACGCAGTTCCTGGAGAATGCTCCGGACTGGGTGGCGAACTGGACGGGCCAGCGTATTGACAGCAAGGACCCGTATCTTGCGGGCGACGAATACATTAAGTGGCTGCGGGAGCGGGGCCGCGATCCAGGCTCCAAAAGGCTGATTGCATCGGACGGACTCGATGTCGATACGATTCTGAGTCTCTACGCCTACTTTGGTGGCTCAATCCGCAACAATACTGATCCTTCTGAGTTCCGCACCGCCACCGACTTCTTTGATCCCCAAAAATGGCTGCCGCTGCCTCGCATTCGTTTTAGCGCCGGTTGGGGAACATATCTCACGAACGATTTCCGCGATTGCAATCCTCGCTGCGACGACAGCTTCGATCCTGTCAGCCTTGTTTGCAAGCTCAGCGAGGTGAACGGCCGGCCGGCGGTCAAGCTTTCTGATAACTACCAGAAGGCGATGGGGCCGCCGGCGGAGATTGAACGCTACCGGCGGATTTTTGGAACGGCCGGCGTAGCCAATGTTCCGGTGTCGGTTTAACAAATTCACAGGCGATTTTCGTCTAAAAAAACGGTAGGATTAGGTCGATCTGACCAAGGAGATGGGCTTTGAAGAGAATTCTGGTGATTGCAGCAGCGATGGTTTGTCTGGTGATGGGGCGTCCGTATGCGCACGCCCAGGATGCCGGCGTCAATGGAAAATGGCACTTTGTGCTTGAGACCCCGGGTGGCGACCGCGAAGTGGATGCCGATCTGACGGTGGATGCGGACGGCAATGTGACAGGGAAGTGGGGAGCCGCCGACGTTGCAGGTACCTACAGGGAAGGAAAACTTGCGCTGGAATTTCAGTTCACTTCGGAAGAGGTTGGCGCGACGGCTGCAATGAAGATCGACGGCAAATTGGACGATACCGCAGCGCTTACAGGGGACTGGGCGTTCACTGAATACAACGGAACCTACAAAGCGACGCGCCCTGGAACTCCGGCCCCTGACGCGGCTCCGGCCCCTGCTCCAGCGCCGGCCCAGGACGCAAAGCCGAGCTCGCCTGATCCACACTAGGACCGTCGAGCGGCGAAAGCCCGTCCAAAACACCGCCAAAGGCCCTGTTTCGATTCGAACAGGGCTCTTGTTTTGCGAAGAGCGCGGTTTGGGCCTCTCCGGCGAGATTAGGGTGCGGCCTTCATATTTGGCCGTTTTGCGGCTGAGTTTCAGATCATTTGTTAATGGAATGTGAAGATTTTCTCTTGCCTTAGGAGCGATCTACCGCTACATTAAATGAGTGAGTAAGCAGCTTATCTTAGGAGATCAGCCTACTTGGCTCGTCCGAAGAGCGACAACAAGCGAAAAGCGATTCTCGAATCAGCGATGGAGGTATTCGCGGAGCGGGGCATTGGACATGCGCCGACCGCAGCCATCTCAGCTGCAGCGGGGGTTGCGGAAGGCACGCTTTTCACCTATTTCAAGACCAAAGACGAGCTCATTAATGAGCTTTACCGCGAGCTCCGTAAAGAGATGGATAGCGAAATGGTGGACTATCCCTTTACAGCGGATGCTCACACGCGTCTTCGCTATGTCTGGGACCGTTATTTGAGCCTGGCCATGCAGTTTCCCAAGCGGCTGAAGGTTTTGCAGCAACTACGCACATCGGGTAGGTTACTGAAGGACACAGAAGCTCCAAACATGGCCATTATGGAGCTGTTGCATACGACCAGGGAGGCTGCCGAGATGGGCGGCTTTCGTAACGCTTCGGCCGAATTTCTCGTGCTGGTATTCCGTGCACAGGCTGAAGCGACGGTGGAGTTCATCGGGGCACATAAAGATCTGGAGGCAGAGAGCCGCGAACTGGGGTTCAAGCTGATCTGGCGGGGTCTAACCGGGGCCTGAATTTATCTGCATTTCTTGAGTGAGTGGTCATTCACTCTTCCGGTGCAAGATCATTAGGAGAGTCAAGAAGACGTGCAAGAATCGAACGTGCCGCAGCGGAAGTTCGCGGCTATATTCCCCCCTGAAATTGGAAAGCTCGCAGTCATTACAGCTTCCACAAGCGGAATCGGATTTGAAGTAGCACTCGCGCTGGCCCAGGCGGGGGCTGACGTCATTGTGACGGGGCGGCATTCAGCCGAGGGCCATGAAGCACTGGCCAAGATCCGGCCGCTGGCGCCGAATGCCTTGGTGCGCTTTGAAAAACTGGATCTGGAGAGTCTGGCTTCGGTCGCAGATTTTGCGAGCCGGCTTACGAAAGCCGGAAGGCCAGTTGATCTGCTGATCAACAATGCGTCGACACTAGCGTTGCTGAAGCGCGAAGTGACCGCTGATGGATTTGAGCTGCACCTGGCGACCAATTTTCTAAGCCACTTTGCTTTAACTGCGAGGCTGTTGCCGCTATTGCGCGCGGGTAAACAGCCTCGGGTGGTGCAACTGACGAGTACGGGCCGGCATCACGGCCAGATCTTCCTGGATGATCTGCATCTTGAGAACGGGTACACACCGCTGAAGGCATACAGCCAGTCAAAGCTGGCCATGCTGATTTTCGCCCTTGAGTTGCAGCGGAAGAGCGAGTTGCTTCGATGGGGGCTGGCGGGGAATTCGGCCCAGCCGATCGGAACGCGGGCCGCGTTGCTTGCGAATGCAACTGAAGTGATCGGCTCGATCGGCTGGTATCGCCGCGCACTGGGATTTGTGCCAGAGCAGTTGGAGGGCAGCGTGCTGAATGCACTCCTGGAGGAGCAACAAGAGCGGGCGGCTGCGAAGAGCCTGGCTGAGCTGATTGGTCCCACGGTTCCCGAAGCACTGGATATGCGGGTGCTGGATCCGGCGATGGCGCGAAAGCTCTGGGATGCGGCGACGGAGTTGACGCGGGTGGAGTGGCCGGCCTAGCCGCTGAGAACTGAAACCTTATTGAGGCGATGAAGCCGGCGCCGCGTCGTGCGGGTTTGCGGGAGGTGGAGTCGGCTTGTTCTTTGCGTGCAGATACGCGATCAGCGCAGTGACATCGTCGTCAGTGACGGAGTCGCGGAAGGGCGGCATCTTTTGACCGCCGTTAAGAATTTGATTGGTGAGTTTTTCGGTCGTCCAGGCCTTGTCCTTGTGAAGGCCGGTGAGCGCAGGAGCTTTCTTGGTGCCGACTGCGCCGGTACCATGGCAGTAGGTGCAGCCCTTATCGCGGAACAGGATTGCGCCGGCTTTCTCCTGGTCACTCTTTGGAGAAGCGGAAAGCTGGGTGGGAATTCCGAACATTGCAATTAGGCCAAGGAGCAGGAAAGAATTCAAGGGCTTCAACCGTGGAATCACTTGACTATTTTCTCACGCCCGCTCGATCCAACGCGTGTATGCGGCCTTCGAGTTCTTCGATGGGAAGGGGAATTTCACCGGGTGCGACGATCCCGTACTTCAGGTTGAGGAAGTCGCGGAGCCGGACGGGCAGGCAGGGTACGATCTCCTGCCACGTGAGGGCCTTGCAACGGACGCGCATTTCGGCATTCTTGACGGCGCGGAGGACGTCGAACCACGCCTCGCGGAGATCGGGACGGCGCTCGTCGTGGATCACACAGAATGCTGAACCCGTGGCGTGCGCGGCCAGCACGTTGCGGATAAGTTGATAGCCGGCGTAGCCCGGGCGCCAAGCCTGTTCGGCATCGGCGCGGGCTTCGATCGAGGCCTGGAACTCGCGTGCGATTTCGTCGGCTGTTTCGGAAGGCGCTTCCCACTCCTGGGTAAATTCCTCGGTGAGTTCGACGGCATCGCGTCGCCGGCGAGTGCGAATCTGGACGCGGGGAAGCAGATCGAGATCGAAGACCTCGTCGAGATCACGATAAGTTTCTACGAGCGGGGCCTCGCGGATCTGGAAGTCGCTCTCGGTGAGCTTGGCTTCGACGAGTAGGTCGCCCCAGCGCATGTCGACTTCGGTGCGATCGACGCGCCCGTTTTTGAGCGGCACGCGTGCCTTCCAGCCAAAGACCGGCTCGGAATTGGTGTCGAGGCCGAGCATACGGCGGACGGCCGGTGAGGCGGTGACTTCTGGTGTGCAGAAGACGCTCATCAGCAAGGCGTCGGAACTCATGCAGGAGTCGAGTTCGCGCCATTTGCGAGCAGGATCGATTGAGGGGCGGGGGAGCGAGCGGCACTGGGTGTGAATCTTGTCGAACCGGCGCACCCAATCTGGATGTGCCGAGATGGCGGAGTAGGCGGGCGGATAGAAGTTGCCGTGGAGGCCGTCTTCAGGTGCGTAAACGATGACGGGGTTGCTGCCGTAGCTTTCGACGTGGGCATGGCGGCGCGCAAGGAGGTGGTTGCGCAGGGCGAGCTCACCCCGCAGGCCGCCTTCGAAGGGCATAGCATGGCCTGCACTGAATCTGGATACCATCGATCACAGTCTCGCAGAGTTCGCTACATTTCTTCCGTTGGCGTCATCTTTGATTCTAGAAAGCTGAAAAACACGCGAATAGAATCTGAAGACTGGCGCAAACGGTCGTGGCGCGATCATAGCGCTCTTTTGAAATGAAGCCGGACTTTGGCCGTAAAGCCCATCTATTTTAACGGCTTATGGTGAGTTTCTCGCGGTAAAGCCCCTGCAGGAATTGAACTTGCCAGGAGAGTCCTCTCACCAAAGGAGTGAGATGGGCTATGCGATTGAGAGTGAGAGAAAGGGGATATACGCGCAGCGTTGCGAACGCCTCCTATCGTTTTATAGTGCATCAGGAGGAGGAAATTATCTGCAAATAGCCATACGCTTGTATGTGGTTTTAATTCTTGAGCTTAACGAGCTGTGCGAACAGGCCGTGCTTGACAAGTTGATCTGTGGATATTTTCTCGGTCTTACGGGCTGAGGTCGCAAGTAATGAGGGCAAACTGGTGGCGCTCGAAGGGATGAGCAACTGCAGGTCCCTCGGCTACGCTCGGGATGACAGGGCTGAAGTTAATTACGCAGGGTGAGGAGGAACGAAGGTCACCGTGACGAAAGGGCGTACTGCGAAACGGGGATGGCGATTGAAGAGCAAGTGCTTAGGCTATTGGTATTGCAGGTGTGAAATCTACGAACTATACTGGCCGCACTCGTGGGGCGGTCATCGACAGATTTGCCAATCCTGCAATTGAATAGATGTTGGAGGGTCACATGTTGAAAGCAATGTGGTGCGGTTGTGTTTTCGCTGCATGCCTGGGTTCGCTCACTGTATCCGCGACAGCGCAGCAGGTAGTCCATGCGTTGACCGGGACGGTGAGTTCGATTGACGACCTTTCGAAGACGTTGATCGTGTTTCAGGATAATGGCTCGGAAGGGCAATTCAAGGACATGACGAGCGCGAAGACACACATTGTGATCGACAAGAAGGTTGCGCTCGAATCGGCCTCTCCCGATTCGTTCAAGAAGAAGGGCGCATACGTCATCGTTTTTTACTGTGGCGACAATGATGATCGCACGGCTGTGGCGCTGAAGAATCTGGGCGCCGGGCCGTTTACGTCGGTCGAGGGTACCGTGGTGAAGTACGACAGCAAACAGCACTCGATTTCGTTGCAGGACACGTCGGGGGCGCCGCAGACTTTCAAGATCGCGCAGGATACGGTTGCGGAAGGCTATATGGGCGTGGTGGATGGATATAAATTCCAGGCGCAGAAGGGCGACCATATTCGAGTGGTGGGAACGACGGACAACAGCGGTACGACTGCGTTGTTTGTTCGGGAAATGTGAAAGAGCAGGGACCAAGGGAACGCGGGAACAAAGGAGCATTGATCTGACATTGCTGGGTTGAGCAGGCGTCATTTTGGCCGCACCGCGTGATGGGTGCGGCTTCCGCTTCTGGCTGCGGATGATTCGGCGCGGGGAATGGCGCGCGATGTTATGGATGTCTGGAAATTCAGGTGCGCCCGAGATTCTCGGATTTCCGAAGCAACAGCGGGTCCTTCGACTCCCCTTCACTGCGTTCAGGATGACACGGTTGTGGAGGTGGGCGACGTGTTGGCTTGGGTTAGAAGCCGGCGCCGGGGATGTATTTGTATTCGATTTTTGTTGGCTGCTTGATGGGGTCGCCGGTTAGATCGTGGGTGTGCCAGACCACGGATTCGCTGGCGATCTCGGGATGCTTGCGCAGAAACTCCAAGGCGTAGGTGCTGGCGGTGGGGTCGTCTTTCTGGTCGGCGAATTTGGCTGACTCGATGGCGGCCTTTTGTTTTTCGCCGAGGCGGCGATAGAGGATGGCGAGTTGATAGTGGGCAGCTAAATCGTCGGGATCGATGGCCTGAAGTTTTTCGTATTCTTCGCGGGCTTTCGGATAGTCGTGCGCCTGATAGTAGGAGAAGCCGAGTTCGCGGAGGCCGTCTTTTGCTTGCGGATATTTGGCGAGCATGCCCTGGAAGTCGGTGATGGCTTCGTTGATCTGGCCCGCGTTGCGTTCGACTAGAGCGCGGTAGTAAAGAGCGCGGGGATCGCCGGGGAGCAGCGAAAGAGCCTTGGCGAGATGCGGCTTGGCGTCGTTGTAGCGCTCCCAGGAGATTTCGACCAGGCCCATGTTGGTGTAGGCGTCGGCGTAGTCGGGGCGCAGGTCGGCGACGTGCTGGAATGCCTGGACGGCGGCTTCGTATTGCGACGCGTCGAGGAGTGCGATGCCGTAGTTGTTCCAGCGCATCCAGGCTGGCTGCACGGCCGGCGACGGTTCTTGAGATTGCCGTGCGTCGGGGGCGTTGTCGCCAATCTTCAGGGTTCGGGAGTCGGACGCGACTTCGACGATGGGCTGCGGATAGGGCTTCGGTTCTTTCAGACCAGTCTGCGTTATCGCGAAGTCGATGAAGTGCTGATCGAAGCGGCGGTACTTGATGGTCGCAGTGATGGTGACGGCGCCGGAGATCGCCTTAGGCAGGCGGAAACGGTAGCGGACGAGTTGCGAACGGCCAGATTGGATGGTGTTGTTGTAGGCCAGTACGCGGTTGTGCCAAATCTGGTGAAGGTCGTTGACTTCGCCTTTGATATTGACGAGGCGGTTGGTGAAGGAGTGGGCGGAAGGATCGAGGTCACCGTTGGGCTGTATGAAGCCGGACTCCGTGAGTAATTTTCCGGTGCTGTCCTTGACGGTGAAGTCGACCCAGGACTCGTAGAAGTCGCGTTGCTCGGGGATGTAGGAATGGGCGATGCCCTTGTTCTGGATGACGACGTCAGCGATGAGGGTTTCACTGGGGGAGACGGAGAAGGGGACGGTGCCTAGCGGGGCGATGAGGGCCGCTTTTGCCGGAGCCGAAGTGTCTTCAGAAGGCGATGCCGTTGCGGGCGATTCCTTTTCCAGCGCGAAGATGTCGACGTTGAGGGCGCCTTTGCCGTCGATGCCGCCTTTGAGGAAGTCGACGAGTTTCTGCGACTGCTCGTCGAACTTGTAGTAAGCGGCGTTGAGGCTGTTGCCACCGAGCCAGCGATGCGAGACGAGGGTTCCATCTTTGGCCCCGGCGTCCTGTGTGTTGGCGGGGAGAGGCTGACGGGGCATGTGGCAGGTCTGGCAGGTGGAGACGACGTCTTTGCGGTAGAAAGGGAGCGGCGACTGTTTGGTGAAGCTGGCGCCCTGCCACTCGTCGTAGACGGTGAACGCGCGGAGGAATTTGTAGTCGTCGAGCGAGCGGGTGATGGTGGCCTTGTGGCAGGCAGCGCAAAACTCGGCTGTCTTGAGGAGCGGGCGCATTACGGCCTGCTTGTGGCGATCGAGGTGGGCGAGGATTTCGGAATCGGAAACGGGGCGCGTGACGGGGGCGCCTTTTTCGTCGACGAGGACGGCGGGCACTCCCATGACGTAGCTGCCGGTACCGGTAGTATCCGTTGACTGGATGGCGTGGCAGACGGAACAGGTGATGCCTTCCTGTTCGAAGGGACGCTTTTGGGGCATGCCCTGGGAGAGGTCGCCAGAGAAGAGGGCGATGGGATTATGGCAACCCTCGCAGTGGCGCGAGAACTGGACGCCCTTCTCATCGATGAGCATGTTGACGTTCTTCAGATACCAGGGCTGCCGAAAACTGTTGGAGTGAACGGACTGGCGCCACTGGTGGTAAGCCTCCTGGTGGCAGCGGCCGCAGTACTCGGCGGTGAGAACGCTGCGCGGATTGATGAACTGGCCATTGGCGGTCATGGCGTTCGAGGGAAGGAATGGGGATTCCTTGCCGAAGGCGTAGTTGTAGCGGGTGGAGCGGGAGTCGGGGAACGGGGTGGTGGGGCCGGTGACGTGGATGCTGGCGGTGTAGGCGGCGGGGGGAGCGTCCGGCGCGGGAGTAGGAACGGGATTGGAAGATGCTGGGGCTGGGTTGGTCGAGGAAGCCGGGTCGGTGGCCGCACGGACAACGAAGGTGACCGTGAGGGGCAGGGCAAGGAGTACGGTGCAAATTGCCCAGCGGCGCGGCGAGGACTTGAACATCTTGAAACGGACTCCAAACCGACGGTTGAGATAGCCTGCAGGCCACGAGAGGAAGCCACGAGGGACAAAAAAACGGTAACAGGCGGTGGGGATGGTGTGTCTACCACCGAAAGGTGGAGTGGGCCATGTCGCTAACAGGACAGCGGAGAAAGTGTCACATCGAGGAAACTAGCCGGAACGATGGGAGGTTAGGTTGATTTTGTGGAGGCAAAACGATGAAGAGAGCGATTGGGGTGCTGCTGCTGATGGCGATGGGGATTCCGGCGCTGGCGGCGGATGGGCCGGGGGTGCAGTACGTGAATGGGACGGCGCAGGGAGTGAAGGAGGGCAGCTTCGGGACGGTAGATACGAACGCAGCGAAGGCGCTCGAATTTCACGCGGGAGGTGCGGGGTTCTCAATTCCGTATGACGGCGTAATCGTCTACAAGTACCGCGAGGAGAATCGTTTCAGGCTGGGCGTATTGCCGGCGATTGCAGTGGGAATCGTGAAGGCGCGATCAAAGCGGCACCTCTTGACTATTGCCTGGAAGGATGGGCAGGGTGTTGCGGAGGTCGTGACGCTGGAGGGCTCAAAAGATGACGCTCTCGGGCTGGTTGCGCTATTACGGGCGCGGGCTCCGAATGCCGATTGCGGGAACAGAATGCGGCCGCCGTGCGGAGCAGACAAGTAGATGTGACTTCACGCGTGTTTGGGTTGGCAAAAACCGGCGTCCTGTATGGACGCCGGTTTTTGCTGTTTGCAGCGAGCGGTTCATAGAGTGGGATGAATGGCTGTAAATCGATATTGGACGGAGTGATGAGGCGCACATCTTCTTAGCCAAATGGGGGCTGAAACTGGTACGGTTGATGAGTAAGATCACGTATTTCTAGATGGCTTCCAGTCCTTATTTCTCACTCGCAGTCTTGTTCGTTGCCGCGCTCGGGTTCGGGCTGGCTCCGTTGGGGCTTGCATGGCTGTGGCAGAGGGTGTTTTCGCCGGCAAAACCGAACCGAATCAAGAACGCAATCTACGAGTGCGGGCTGGAGTCGAAGGGCGATGCATGGGTGCAGTTTCACTCGGCCTACTACCTTTACGCGATCATGTTTCTGATCTTTGATGTGGAAGCGATATTTCTGCTGCCGTTTGCGGTGGCGTTTTCGGGCCTGGGTGTGGCGGCATGTGTTTCGATGCTGGTGTTTGTGCTGCTGCTGATCGAGGGTTTGGCCTGGGCGTGGGCAAAGGGGGTTCTGACGTGGGCATGAAAGGCAGTGGTCAGTGTTCAGTGATCAGTCGTTCGCGCCGCCGAAGTTTCTGAGCCGCTGCTGAGCTCAACGAACGGGATTAGTATCTTTTGATTTTTGGCAGACGGGAAATTGGCAAGGTCAAAATGAGCACGAAAACTGATCACTGAACACCTGTTCACTGATTACTGGAGCGAAGCACCAATGGCTGTGGATCAGAATCTGAAGATCGAACTGGGGAAGCAGGGCGTCTTCGTTACGACCATTGAGGAGCTCTATAACTGGGGTCGGCGCAGCTCGATCTGGCCGATGCAGTTCGGATTGGCTTGTTGTGCGATCGAGATGATTGCGACGACGATGGCGCGATACGACCTGGCGCGGTTCGGCGCGGAAGTGTTTCGGCCATCACCGCGGCAGGCGGACATGATGATCATTTCGGGCACGGTAACCAAGAAGATGGCTCCGCAGGTGGTGCGGCTTTATAACCAGATGGCTGAGCCCCGGTATGTGATCGCGATGGGCGCGTGCGCGATTTCAGGTGGCCCGTTCAAACAGGGATACAACGTGCTGAAAGGGATTGATCGGTACATTCCCGTGGATGTGCACATTCCGGGATGTCCGCCGCGGCCCGAGGCGCTCATCCAGGCGTTCATGACATTGCAGAAGAAGATTGATGCGCAGCCTTTGACGGGCGAGGGTCGGCCGCGGCATCTGGATGCGAATGCGCCGGGAGAGTTTCCGGTCCCAGTGCAAGGGGAGCACGATCTGGAGCCGGCGGCGAACAAGAACGTGTGGACGGTGCCGAAGATTATTCAGTGAACCACAGTGAAGAAGTGAATTAGTTAAGTACTGAAACAGTGAAGACGTGGACAGGGAACAGTGAAGACGGTTGAGGAGATCAAGGCGGCGATTGAGGCGGCGGTTCCGGGAGCTGGGTTGGAGATTGTGCCTAACCCGAGCCCAAGCGCGCAGCACTCGCTTCTATTGAGGCCGGAGAGTGCGATCGCCGTCGCGACGTTTCTGCGTGATGACGGAGAGCTGGCGCTCGATTTTCTTTCAAACGTGACGGGTGTGGACTGGCTGGACAAGGAGATTGCCGAGAAAGTTAAAGTGACGCGGCAGGTTTCGAGGCCGGTAGAGGGTGGAGAGCCTGGGCAAGTCCAGATGGTGGAAGAGACCGTTGAAGAGACACGCAAGCACGTGCAATCGGGGTATCTCGAAGTGGTGTATCACCTGTTCTCGATGGCGAAGAAGCATGGGCCGGTCGTGTTGAGGATGCGCACGGAAAATCGCACCGACAGGGTGGAGTTGCCGTCGTTCACGCCGGTGTGGCGATCGGCGGAGTTTCAGGAGCGCGAGATTTTCGATCTGTTCGGCGTTGTGTTCAAGGGGCACCCGGATTTGCGGCGGCTTTTGATGTGGGATGAGTTCAAGGATCATCCGATGCGCAGGGATTATGTTGATCCGGACGATTTCGAATACGAGCCGACGGCGCACGATGAGGTACTGAAGAGGGCGCAAGAGCATAACGAAAAGCAGGGACTAGGGACATAGGGACCAGGGGCATAGGGACTCATTTGATGGGTGCGGGAATTAAAACGGAGAAGTTGGAGGGCTGGAACCGGCCGCCGGTCATTGAGACGGATGGTGAGAGCGAGTTGCTCGAACTTGCCATGGGGCCGCATCATCCTTCGACGCACGGCGTCTTCAGGATGGACCTGGCGCTTGATGGCGAGCGCGTGGTGAAGCTGAAGCCCGTTTTTGGCTACCTGCATCGCAATCACGAAAAATTGGGGGAAGGCCAGAGCTACCTGGCATCGATGCCGTACACGGACCGGCTTGACTATATCTGTCCGCTGACCAACAACTGGGCGTATGCGCTGGCGGTGGAGAAGCTGGTAGGGCAAGCGGTACCGGAGCGTGCGGAGTATCTGCGAGTGATTCTGGCGGAGCTGACGCGGGTGCAGAACCATGCCTCGGCAATTGGATTCCTGTTGCAGGAGATGGGTGCGAGCGGCACGCCGCTGATGTATGCGTTTCGCGAACGGGAAAAGATTCTGGATTTGTTTGAAGCGCTGACCGGGTCGCGGATGATGTGCAACTACATGCGCTTTGGCGGCTGCCGCGTGGACGCGACGGATACGTGGCTGAATGCAACGCGCAAGGTGGTAGCGGCGCTGCCGGCATTTGTCGATGAGTTTGAAGCATTTCTGCAGACCAATGAAATTCTGATGGCGCGCACGCAGGGAACGGGAATTCTGCGACCGGAGCTGGCGGTGAATGCGGGCGTGACGGGGCCGATGCTGCGGGCTTCGGGCGTGGACTATGACATCCGCAAAGTGGATCACTACGGCATTTACGACCGGTTCAAGTTCCGCGTTCCGCTTGGCGATCATGGAGATATTTATGACCGCTACATGATTCGCATGCTGGAGATTCGCGAATCGCTGGGAATTCTGGAGCAGGCGCTGAAGGAGATTCCCGGCGGCCCGGTGATGGATCCGAAAGCGAAGATTCGCGGGTTCAGGCCGAAGGCGGGTGAGGCGTACGGACGGATTGAAGCGCCGAAGGGCGAGCTGGGATTTTATTTGATCAGCGATGGAAGTCCGAACCCGTATCGCTACCGGGTGCGGCCACCGAGCTTGATCAACCTGACGGTGCTGGAAGACATGGCGCTCGGCGCGAATGTGGCGGACGTGGTGTTGATTTTTGGAAGTGTGGATATTGTGCTGGGGGAAGTGGATAGATAGCAAGAGTGGAAAGTGAACAGTGCACAGTGATCAGAAGACGCATGCGAACCGTGCAGGATTGAGAGTCGATGCAAGAGTCGAAGTCTAATATCACGCAAACTGTCCACTGTTCACTGTGCACTGAACACTCTCGAGGAGTTGCAATTGCTCGGTGAAGGGATTCTGAAGGGGCTGGCAGAGACGGCGAGGAATTTTGCCGGGAGCTATGTCTCAAAAGATCGGTTGACGACGGTGCAGTACCCGGAAGAACGGGCGCCTGTGTTCGAGGCCGCACGTGTGTTTCCATTCCTTGTGTATGACGGGCCAGACTGGGAGGCTGGGCTGCGATGCGTAGCCTGCCAGATCTGCGAGAAAGAGTGCCCTCCGAAGTGTATCTATATAGAGAAGAGCAAGGACAAGAAGCCGGATTATGTGGGGAAGCCACAGATATACCCGGCTAAGTTCGATATCGATATTTCAGTGTGCATGAGTTGCCAGATTTGCGTTGAGGTCTGTCCGTTTGAAGCGATCAAGATGGACACGGAGTTTGAACTGAGCACGGACGACCGCTTTGGCGGCCTGCTGCAGGATCGCAAGCAACTTGCGAAGTCGAATGAGTACTACCACAAGATTCATCCCACTGAGGCATCAGAGGTGGATGCGCGGCTCGCCGAGGAGAAGGCGAAGGCCGAAGCGAAGGCAAAGGCAGCGGCCGATGCGGCTTCGGCAAAGGCGGCGGCATCAAGTGCTGCTGCGGCTGGAGCGACGCCGGCCAACCCGGCTGCGGCGAAGCCGAATGAAGGAGAGCCGAAAGCATGATCGACAGGCTCGACCAGATTTTCGTTTTGCTGTTGCATTGGATCCTCGGATACCTGCCGGGCGGATGGCAGGCGGCGGCCGGCGTAGTTCTGAGCGCGGCTTGTATTGTTTGCCTATATCCGGCCTTGTTCGCACTTGCGGTGTTGATGGAGCGCAAAGGGCTAGGCCGCATGCAGAACCGGTACGGCCCGAACCGCGTGGGGCCGTTTGGGATTCTGCAGCCGGTTGCGGACGGCATCAAGTCACTGACCAAGGAAGATATTGTGCCGCTGAATGCGGACGCGGTCGTTCATTTTATGGCGCCGGTTGTGCTGGTGGTCGCAGTCTTTATGATGTTCGCGGTGATGCCCATGGGCCGCAACATGGTGCTCGTGAACCTGGATGCAAGCCTGCTGTTCTTCTTTGCGATGGGCGCGACGACGGAGCTATCGGTGTTTATGGCCGGATGGTCGAGCCGCAACAAGTATTCGCTGCTGGGCGCGATGCGCGCCGTGGCTCAGACGATCAGCTACGAAGTGCCGCTGCTGCTGTCGGGCGTGGTGATCGTGATGATGACGGGGTCGCTCTCGCTGGTACAGATTGTGGAAGCTCAAAAGCACTTCACAGGCATCTTTCCTCAGTGGTTCGTCTTTACGCCATGGGGATTGGCGGGGTTTGTGATTTTCGCGATCGCGTCGACTGCGGAGACGAATCGCTCGCCATTCGATTTGCCGGAGGGTGAGTCGGAGTTGGTGGCTGGGTATTTCACGGAGTACTCAGGCTTCAAGTTTGCGCTGTTTTTTCTGGGTGAATACGTAGAGATGTTTGCCGTGGCGGGACTGGGCACGACACTCTTTCTGGGTGGATGGTCGGCGCCGTTCTCGTTCCTGTCTTGGGTGCCGTCGTGGATATGGTTCTTTGGCAAGGTCGAGATCTGGATCTGCGTGTTTATCTGGCTGCGCGGAACGCTGCCGCGACTGAGGCAGGATCAGCTGATGAATTTTGCGTGGAAGTTTGTGCTGCCGATGTGCCTGCTGAATCTGTTTGTCGCGGCGCTGTGGCGGTTTATGGGCGAGGGTTGGCTGCGGTGGGTGGTTTGCTCGGCGTTGCTGGCGCTGGCCTACGTGGTGATGGGGAATGTGGAGATGCGAAGGAAGCACTTCGGGCCGAGGACGTATCGGTATGCGGAGTGAGGGTGACGTGAGGGTTGTTGCCCCCCCAGGTCGCAAAGGCGAGACCTGGGGCACTCAAGACATTTCCGTTGCGAAGGTCCCCGGCGGGAGTTCTGTAATCCGCTGCGCGAGTCTGCGGGAAAGGAGCGGCTGGCTGTGGGAGTGGTCTTCTATCTGATATCGGCGCTGGCCGTGGGCGGAGCGCTGGCAACGGTGCTGCTGAAAAACCTGGTGCATTGCGCACTGGCGCTTACGGTGTCGTTTCTTGGGATTGCGTTCCTCTTCCTGCGGCTCGACGCGGAGTTCGTGGGGTTTGCGCAGATTCTTGTTTATGTGGGCGCGGTTGCAATTCTGGTGGTGTTTGCGATTTTGCTGACGCGCGCGGCGGAACTGCCAAAGGTTGGCGTGTTCTCGAAGACGTGGATTGTCGGGCTGGCGATCGCGGCGGCCGTGTTTGCAGTTCTGGCGTGGGCGGTGCTGCGTGCTGGGCCGTGGCTTCCCAATGAGACTGCTGCGCCGCAGGTAACGGTGAACCAAATAGGGCAGGCGTTGATGGGGCGGTATGTGTTGCCGCTGGAGATTGTGGCGGCTCTACTGACTGCGGCGCTGCTGGGCGCGGTGATTGTGGCCATGCACGAGAAAGTGAGGACGAAGTGATAGCGACGCCGTTGACCGGATATTTGCTGGTGGCTGCGCTGATCTTCGCGATCGGCTTGGCGGGAGCGTTGACGAGACGGAACGCGATCCTGGTGCTGATTGGGATTGAGTTGATGCTGAACGCGGCGAATCTGAATTTGATTGCGTTCTGGAGGTATGGACCGCATCCCGAGATGCTGACGGGCATGATGTTTGCAATTTTTTCGATTGCTGTGGCGGCGGCTGAGGCCGCGGTGGGATTGGGACTCGTGATTTCGATCTATCGCCATGTGAAGACGACGGACCTGGACCAGATGAACGAGATGAAGGGGTGACGGAGTGATGCAAGAAGGATTGGCGTTCACTCCTCAAGTGGCGGCGAGCGGGGTCGCGCAGTGGCTGTGGCTGGTGCCGGCGGTGCCGATGCTGGCTTCGGGCGTAATCGCGCTGCTGAAGCAACCGATGAAGAAGCTGTCGTCGGGACTGGCAATCGCTTCGCTGGGCTTTTCGCTGCTGGTGGCGCTGGCTGCGTTCGGACACGTGGTGAGCGGGTGGTCGAACGGGTATGCCGTTCGCGAAGTGGTGAACTTCAGCTGGATCCAGGTGGGCACGACGCCGGTGGAACTGGGATGGGTGCTCGATCCGCTGGCGGCAGTGATGCTTGTGATGGTCACGTTTGTCGGGCTGCTGATCTTTATCTACTCGACCGGCTACATGGAGCACGATGAGAACTACACGCGGTTCTTCTGCTTCCTGAGCTTGTTTGCGGGGGCGATGCTGGGCGTGGTGATTGCGAACAGCATTCTGCTGCTGTTTATGTGCTGGGAACTGGTGGGACTCACATCGTATCTGCTGATCGGGTTCTGGTATCAGAATCCATCGGCGGCAGCGGCGGCGAAGAAGGCGTTTCTGACGACGCGCGTTGGCGATGTGTTCTTCCTGCTGGGAATTGTGTGGTTGTTTGCGCAGACCGGAACGCTGCTGTTTTATGACCACGGCGCGGGATCGATGGAGCCGCTGGCGCTTGGTGGCTTGCTGGTGCACCACTCGGCATGGGGACTGACGGCGGCGGGTGCGATTGGACTGCTGATCTTTGCGGGTGCGGCGGGGAAGAGCGGACAGCTTCCGCTGCATGTGTGGTTGCCGGATGCGATGGAAGGTCCTACACCGGTTTCAGCGCTGATTCACGCGGCGACGATGGTGGCAGCCGGTGTCTACCTGGTGGCACGCGTGTATCCCTTGATGGCGGCCGGAATGCCGGCGGGCGGGACGACCACTTCACTGACGGTGGTGACGTGGGTTGGAGCGTCGACGGCGGTGTTTGCGGCGCTGGTGGCAGTCGCGCAGAACGATATCAAGCGGATCCTGGCGTATTCGACCGTGTCACAGCTCGGCTACATGATGGCGGGGCTTGGAGTCGGCGGTGTGGCGGTGGGGATGTTCCACCTGATCACGCATGCGTTCTTCAAGGCGCTGCTGTTTATGGGCGCGGGCTCGGTGATCCACGGGGCGCACGAAGAGCAGGACATCCGGAAGATGGGCGGGCTGAGGGGCGCGATGCCGGTGACTTTCGCGACGTATGCGATCGGCATGCTGGCGCTGTGCGGGTTTCCGCTGTTCTTTTCGGGGTTCTGGAGCAAGGACGGAATTCTGGAGGCAGCGCAGCACTGGAGCGTGGCGAAGGCGCCATTTTACATGCTGGTGTTTGGCGCGCTGCTGACGGCGTTCTACATGACGCGGCAAGTGAGCTACGTGTTCTTCGGAACATGGCGCGGACATGGGCATGCGCATGAGAGTCCGCGAGTGATGACGATGCCGCTTGCGATTCTTGCATTTTTCGCTGTAACGCTGGCAGTGATTGGAACGCCGGCTTGGCCATGGTTCAAGGCGTTTCTGAATGGGAATGCGGCACCGTTTGGTTGGGCTGGCTTCAGTGAGCCCGGATTGATGGCGCTGATGGTGACTTCGTCGGTGGTGGTGCTTGCGGGGCTTGGGTTCGGCTGGTGGATATACGGCGCGAAGTCGCCTGCGGCCGATGAACCGGATGCGCTGGCGAGGGCGATGCCGCCGGTGTGGGCCGTGTTGCGGGACAAGTTTTATATCGATGAGCTCTATGGCGCGACGGTAATTGCGTTTTATGGGTGGTGGGCCAAGGTTGCCGATTGGATCGACCGGGACATCTGGGGAGATATGGTTTCGTCCACTACTTTCCTGTTCACGCGTTGGGCGCGACTCAATCGGTTTCTCGACGCGAATGTGGTGGACGGCGGCTTTGACAAGGGCTGCGAAGAGATTGCGACGAGTGGCGGGCTGCTGGCGCGCGTTCAAACCGGACGCGGGCAGATGTATCTGCGGTTGCTGGCGCTGGCGGTGGTCTTGCTGGCTGCATTCCTGATCTGGAGTGGCCGCGGATGAACGGAATGCCCTTTCTCACGATCATCACAGTGCTACCGGTTATCGGTGCGGCAATCGCGCTCTTCTCGGGCAAGCATGCGCGTGGCGTTGCGCAAATAACAGGTGCTCTCGCATTTGTGCTATCGCTGACGATCTGGTTGCGTCTGCCTGGGGATGGATCGATTGGACTGCAAGAACTGCACACGAACTGGGTGCCTTCACTGGGGATTCAGTATCACCTTGGAGTCGATGGGCTGGGGGCGCTGATGCTGGTGCTGTCGGCGCTGGTGACGCTGATGAGCGTGGATGCGGCGCATCGCGTGCACCACGAGCCGGGGTTGTTTTTCGCGCTGGTGCTTTTGCTCGAGGCGGGGCTGTTCGGGTCGTTTACGGCGCTGAATTTCTTCCACTGGTTTTTGTTCTGGGAACTGAGCCTGATCCCGGCATTCTTCCTGATCAAACTGTGGGGCGGACCGAAGCGCGGGCCGGCGGCGACGCAGTTCTTTGTGTACACGATGGCGGGAAGCGTGGCGTTGCTGCTGAGTTTCCTCGCGGTATTTTATTCGACCGGATCGATGGAGTTTGGCCAGTTGGCGGCGATGGCGGCGGATGGAACGCTGGCACAACAAGTAACCGCGCAGTTGGGATCGGTTGCGGGGAGCCACGTGATGATGTGGCTGGCTGTTGGTGTGCTGGCGGGATTTGCGGTGAAGGTGCCGATGGCGCCGTTCCACACGTGGCTGCCGGCAGCGTATGCCGAAGCGCCGTCGCCGGTGACAATGCTGCTGACGGGCGCGATGTCGAAGATGGGCGTATATGGTTTGCTGCGGATTGCGCTGCCGCTGTTTGGCGCGCAGATCGCACAGATCAGGACGCCGTTGCTGGTGCTGGCGGTGATCACCGTGGTGATGGGCGCATGGGCGGCGGCGGCGCAGAAGGATTTGAAGCGTGTGCTGGCGTACTCGTCAGTGAATCACCTGGGATATTGCCTGCTGGGAATTTTTGCGATCGCGGTGCCGGACGGTGCGAATGTGTCAGTAGGCGCGAGCCAAGCTGCGGCACTGAACGGCGTGATTCTGCAGATGTTCAATCACGGACTGACGGCGGCGGCGCTTTTCTGGTTCATTGCGATGATTCAGTTTCGCAGCGGCGGGCTTCGAGGGATCGACGACTTTGGTGGATTGCGGAAGCCAGCGCCGGTGTTTGCGGGGCTGATGGGGATTGCGTTGTTTTCATCGCTGGGATTGCCGGGGCTGAATGGATTTGTCGGTGAGTTCCTGATTTTCCGCGGAGTGTTTCCGCTGTCGTGGGTGGCGGCGACGTTTTCGGTGCTCGGTTTGTTGGTGACGGCGGCGGTGATTTTGACGGTGATTCAGAAAGTGTTCACCGGGCCTGTTCCGGAGCGGTGGGCGCATTTTCCTGATCTGCACGCGGGGGAGCGGTTGGGGATGGCGCCCGTGATCGGGTTGATGTTTTTGCTGGGCGTGGTGCCGCAGTTGATCGTGGGGCATGTGAATCCGACGGTGCAATACCTGCTGGCGCATTGGAGATTTTGATGGTGGTTGACAAGCGGCACGGTTGAGGGCTGTGGTTTCCCACGTCTCAGAATCGAGACATGGGGCACCCAATTCCGTGCTGATGGATAATAAAGCAACTGCGCCAGAATGGCGTGATTAGTGTAAAGAATTTGTCGAAGGTTGTCTGAATGTTGGCTTGGACGATTTACATCTCGTTTGCCGGTGCGCTGGTGTTGGCGCTGCTGCCGAAGGGCAATGCAGCGTTAGCGCGGTGGATTGCGCTTGTTTTGGCGGTGGCGGGATTTGCGATTGCGATTGCCGGGTTTGTGCAGGACGAGGGGCTGGGGCGCGTGACTTTGGTCGATGTGCCGTGGGTGGCATCGATGGGCATTCGTTTCACATTAGCCGCAGACGGAATCAGCCGCGTGCTGGTGCTGCTGACGGGACTCGCGGCCGTGGCGGGCGTGCTGTTCAGCTGGAACATCGAGACGCGGACAAATGAGTTCTTCGCGTTCTTCCTCGCGCTGATTGGTGGCGTGTATGGCGTGTTTCTAAGCTTCGATCTGTTTCTGCTATTTGTGTTTTATGAAATCGCCATCGTGCCGAAGTACTTCCTGATCGCGATCTGGGGATCGACGCGGCGCGAGTATGCGGCGATGAAGCTGGCGTTGTATTCGTTTCTCGGGTCGGCGATGGTGCTAATCGGATTGCTGGCGGCGTATGCGATTTCCGGAAGCCATTCGACGGGATTGGTTGCGCTGGCGAATGCGAATTTGCCGGTGAGCTTTCAGATGTGGGCGTTTCCGCTGGTGTTTGTGGGTTTTGGAATTCTGGCTGGCTTGTGGCCGTTTCATACATGGGCACCAACGGGCCACGTGGCCGCACCGACTGCCGCTTCAATGTTGCTGGCTGGCGTCGTGATGAAGCTGGGCGCGTATGGATGTCTGCGTGTGGCGATCGGATTGTTCCCGCATGGGATGGACGCTTGGGGATGGTCGTTTGCGGGGATCGGGTCGTGGCGCGATGTGTTTGCGCTGCTGGCCGTGATTGGGATTGTGTACGGAGCGCTGGTGGCGCTGGCGCAGACGGATTTCAAGTTTGTCATCGGCTACTCCAGCGTGAGCCACATGGGCTTTGTGCTGCTGGGCCTGGTGACGCTGAAGCAGATCGGCGTGACGGGCGCGGTGCTGCAGATGTTCTCGCACGGCGTGATTGCGGGACTTCTGTTCGCGATTGTGGGGCGCATTGTGTATGAGCGAACACATACTCGGCAACTGGAAGAACTGGAGAAGATGCATCTGGGCAGGCGGATGCCGTTTGCGGCCTGGGCGTTCGTGATTGCGGGCATGGCGTCGATGGGGCTGCCGGGTTTCTCTGGTTTTGTAGCCGAGTTGCAGGTGCTGGTTGGCGCGTGGATTGCGAAGCCGTGGTGGACGGCTGCGGCCGGAATTGGGATCGTGGTGGGCGTGGCGTATACATGGCGCGCATTGCAGAAGGCGTTCTTCAGTGACAGGCTGCCGACGCCGGAAGAACATCCGAAGACGGGCTGGCCGAAGTTTGAGCCGATTACGTGGCCGGAGATAGCAGGGACGGCGCTGCTGATGGCAGCGACGCTGATCGTCGGTGTGTATCCACGCGTGTTGCTGGACTCGATTGAGCCAGCGGTGAAGGCGCTGCTTGCGGGAGGGATGCAATGAACTACGCAGACCTCTTTCGCGTGACGCTGCCGGAGATGGCGCTGGAAATTGCTTCGCTGCTGGTGCTGGTGGTGGATCTTGCTTTTCTGCGCAAGGCGGCGTTGCAGACGCGCGTAATGTCGGCAGTGCTGCTGGGCGTGATTGGATGCGGTGCGGCGGTGATCACGCTGCCGTTTCAGGCTTTCGGCGGACTCACATATCCAGGCAGCGCGGATGTGGTGCTGAGCGCAGGCGGATACACGGCGATTGCGCAGACGGGAATTCTGGTACTGACCGTACTGACTCTCTTCCTTCTGGTCGGTTCGGATTTCACACAGCATGTGGGCGAGTATGTTGCCGTGGTGCTGATGGCGGCAACTGGCGGGATGCTGATTTCTGCGGCGCAGGATTTGCTGGTCATCTTTGTGGGGCTCGAGTTGCTGAGCCTGGGCCTGTATATTCTGACGGCGTTTGCAAAAAAGTCGGGAAAGAGCGCCGAGGGGGCTATCAAGTACTACCTTTTCGGAGGGATGTCGGCGGCCTTTCTGCTGTTCGGGTTCAGTTATCTGTACGGGCTGTCGGGATCGACGAACCTTCATCGGATGTTGCTCGGACTTTATGGGCCGCATGCGATTGAGGTTTCTCCCTTGCTGTATATGGCAGTGGTGATGGTTGCGGCGGGGCTGGGATTCAAGGTGGCGGCGGTGCCGTTTCACTTGTGGGCGCCGGATACCTATGAAGGTGCGCCTGCTCCGGCAGCAGCGTTCATCGCGTCGGTTTCGAAAGTGGCGAGTTTTGCGCTGCTGATCGGGATCAGTACAGCGGCCTGGCATGTATTTGACGGGCTGCATGGGCGCGTTTCAGTTTCAGTTGTTTCAGTTTCAGTCGGATTTCATACGCAGCAGATGCCGGTTTATCTCGGCTTCCGGAATGCATGGCAGGAGATTCTGATCGTGCTGGCGCTGGCGTCGATGGTGCTGGGAAATCTGGCGGCGCTGGCGCAGACGAGTGTGCGGCGGCTGCTGGCCTATTCGGCGATTGCGCATGCTGGATACATTCTGCTGGGTTTGGCGTTTTTCTCGTATTCGTCGCAAAGTGCACAGGCGATTATGTACTACATCCTGACGTATGGACTCACGACGATTGGCGCGTTTGGCGCGGTGGCGGTGGTGGAGCGCGCGGGCGGGAGCGATCGGATGGATGCGTTCCTGGGCTTGGTGAAGCGCAATCGTTTGCTGGCAGTAATCATGATGGTGTTGTTCCTTTCTCTCGCGGGCATTCCGCCACTGGTGGGGTTCTGGGCGAAGTTTAATTTGTTTGCAGCAGTGCTGAGGGTTTATCCGACTGGTGTCGCCCTGGGGTTGGTGGCGCTGGCGGTGGCGATGAGCGCGGTTTCGCTCTACTACTACCTGCAGGTGCTCAAGCGAGTGTTCGTGATGCCGGCGGCGGACGAGACTCCGGTGAAGTCGAACGCGGTGACGATGGCCGTGCTGGTGGTGATTGCGCTGGCGGTGGTGATTCTGGGGTGCCTGCCGGGACTGCTGCAGACGTGGATGGCCGGATTCTACGCTGGAATGTGAGCCATCTCACCCGATTTACCCACCCCCCTATTATGGGGTCTCTCTTAGTAAATTTAATCGATTCAACGGCTTGCCGACAGAGGTATCGCCAGATTCCTTTTGTAAAAGAGTTTAGCTGTAGAGTCCTCCACCAATTGAACTTCGCTGAGCTCGCACACCGTTTTCAACAGAGGGAGAGCGGTTGGCCCTCTTTTGGACTTAATTTCATTGTGCGCCAACGGGGGGAAATTACCTGCAAAACAGCCGGGAGAATTTGTCTTTTTGAATGAGTGGGTTAGAAGGAAGTTTTTTGAGTAAGGCTTGACGTCACGCGCGAGCCGGTTTTTCCTCTTGTGTTTTCGACCTGTGCGCGCGGGGCGAAAGTGCTTTCCGCAATATGGACAAAATTGCATGCGACCTGAGCTTCTCGCGATACGTCTCAGTGAATCAAGGAGAGACTATGCTCTACGTTAAGGTCCTTGCAGTTTCGCGTCTCGCGGCAATGAAGGTACTGGCTTTGTCGGCTTTGGCGTCTGCTGTGGTCAGTTGGGCGCCCGTTGCGCCGGCACAGGTTTCCGTCAACATTGGCGTAGCGCCTGTGTGCCCTTACGGGTACTTCGACTACGCTCCCTATGATTGCGCCCCGTATGGTTATTACGGGCCGGATTGGTTTGTGGGTGGGGTGTTTCTTGGGGCGGGCCCCTGGTTCCGTGGTCCTCATGGATTCTTCGGACACGTGGACAATCGCTATGACCCCCGCCACGGTTACCATGGACCGATGCCCGAGCGTGGGGCTGAGCAGTTCAACCACTTCCATGGGAATGAGGCGCGGGATGGACGGGGGCATGAAGGCCAGGCTCCCCACGGCCCGGAGAAGGAGCACGCGCTTCCGGGCTATCACGGGGGCGGGCATCCGGGCGGACACCACTAATTCGGGACTGGGATTCGTGGTTTCCCACTCATGCGCAGAGAAGACCGCGCATGAATGGGGCACCCAGTGTCGTGCTGATGCGGGATGAGAGTTGTGCGATCCCACCCTATCCACACAAAACGTGGATAGGATGGGGCACCCAGATTAGTCGGGGGTTGAGCGCTGGAGAACTTCCGCCTGCCGGTTGAGTTTAGCCGCGCAGGAAGTCTTTGGCTTTCTGGATGAGGACGTCGCGGCTGACGTCGGAGATGGCGTTGGTGAGCGGGATCTGCTTGGGGCAGGCCTCGACACAGTTTTGCGCGAAGCCGCACTCCTGGATTCCGCCATCGCCGGCGAGGGCGCGGAGGCGTTCTTCCTTAAAGACCTTGCCAGTTGGGTGATTGTTGAAGAGCTTGACCTGGGCGATAGTGGCGGCGCCTACGAATCCTGTCTCTTCGTTGAACTGTGGGCAGACTTCCATGCAGCAGGTGCAGGAGATGCAGTTGGAGAGCGGGTAATTGGCTTCCTGCTGCTGGGGGAAGACGCGCGGGCCGGAGCCGAGGTCGTATGTGCCGTCGACGGGGACCCAGGCTTTGACACGCATCAGGTTTTCGAAGAGGACGGAGCGGTCGACCTGGAGATCGCGTACGAGAGGGAACTTGGAGAGCGGCTCGATCTTGATGGGCTGTTCGAGATTGTCAACCAGGGCAGAGCAGGCCATGCGCGCTTTGCCGTTGATGCGCATGGCGCAGGAGCCGCAGATTTCCTCGAGGCAATTGGAGTCGTAGGTGATGGGCGTGGTGGCGCGGCCTTCAGCGGTGACGGGATTGGTGGCGATTTCCATCATGGAGGAGATGACGTTCATGCCGGGACGCCACTCGAGCTCGAAGTTTTCCCAGGTGGATGGCGCGTCGGGGCTGGCCTGGCGCTTGATTTCGAATTTAACGGTTTTGGTTGCCATGATTCCTCAAGGGGTCCGGATCAACGGTTGGGTCGGTCCAGCCTGGTGCAATGCAAAAGCAGATCCTTCGCTTCGCTTACCCCACTTCGTGGGGCCCCAAGCGCTCCGCTCAGGATGACAGTTCAACGTGGTCCATACTTGGCAGGACTCAATCGTGCCTTGATACAAATCTGTTGAGAGTTGTGGTTTCCCACGTCTCAAAATCGAGACATGGGGCACCCAATTTCGTGCTGATACAAACCAGAAGCAACTGCAGATCCTTCGACTTCGCTTAGGATGACAGAGGCCAGGGTGAGGCCGTCTGTCATTTTGCGGCGTCGTAACGGCGAGGACGCGGTTTGATGTATTGAATGTCCACGTCTTCGAATTCGAGGCGCGGGCCTTCGGGTGAGCCGGTGAAGCTGGCTTTGGTGGTTTTCAAATACTTTTCGTCGTTGCGCTCCGGAAAGTCGGGCTTGTAGTGCGCGCCGCGGGATTCATCGCGGACAAGCGCGCCTTGCACGACGCAGCGCGAGAGCTCGAGCATGTTGTAGAGCTGGCGGGCGAAGGCAAAGCTAGTGTTGGCCCATTGGCTCTTGTCGCTCAGGTTGACGTTTTGGAAACGGTCGAGCAGTTCGACGATTTTTTCGTCGGCTTGCTTGAGGCCCTTGTTGTAGCGGATGACCGTGGCGTGCTCGGTCATGGTGACGCCGAGCTCGCGCCAGAGCTTGAAGGGATTCTCGGTACCGGCGTTGGAGAGGAGCTGCTTGTTCATTTCGGCTTGACGGGCGAGTTCGGCTGCGGCTCCGCCATCGCCTTCAGCTGCAGGCAGGCTCTTGGCGTAGTTCGTTGCGTTGGGACCAGAAACGAATCCGCCGAAGATGCAACTGACGAGGGAGTTTGCACCGAGGCGATTGGCGCCGTGGTATTGATACTCGCACTCTCCGGCGGCGAAGAGCCCGGGGATGTTGGTCATCTGGTTGAAGTCGACCCAGAGACCGCCCATGGTGTAGTGCATGCCGGGAAAAATCTTCATCGGGACTTCGCGGGGATCGTCGCCGACGAACTTTTCGTAAATTTCGAGGATGCCTTCGAGCTTGCGATTCAGGGTTTCGCGATCAATGTGGGTGAGGTCGAGGTAGACCATAGGCTGGCCATCGATGCCGAGGCCGTGCTCGTAGACGATTTTGTGAATGGCGCGGGTGGCGACGTCGCGTGGAACGAGGTTGCCGTATTTCGGATACCACTCTTCGAGGAAGTAGAAGCGCTCGGACTCGGGGATCTGCTTGATGGGGCGCTTGTCGCCTGGTGTGCGCGGAACCCAGACGCGGCCACCTTCGCCCCGGGCAGATTCAGACATGAGTCGGAGCTTGTCTTCGCCGGGGATGGAGGTTGGGTGGACCTGGATGAATTCGCCATTGGCGTAGAAGGCGCCTTGCTGGAAGACTGCGGATTGCGCAGAGCCGGTGCAGACGACGGAGTTTGTGCTCTTGCCGAAGAGGGCGCCGACGCCACCGGTGGCCAGGATGACAGCATCGGCGGGGAATGCGCGCAGTTCCATTGTGCGCAGATTCATCGCGGTGATGCCGCGGCATACGCCTTTGGAGTCAAGGATGGAGGAGAGGAATTCCCAGCCTTCGTACTTTTTGACTTTGCCTTCGGATTCGTAACGGCGGACCTGTTCATCGAGCGCGTAGAGAAGCTGCTGGCCGGTGGTTGCGCCAGCGAATGCGGTGCGGTGATAGAGAGTGCCACCGAAACGGCGGAAGTCGAGCAAGCCTTCGGGGGTGCGGTTGAAGGGGACACCCATGCGATCGAGCAGGTCAATGATGGCGGGTGCGGCCTCGCACATGGCCTTGACGGGCGTCTGGTTGGCGAGGAAGTCGCCGCCGTAGATGGTGTCGTCGAAGTGCTTATCTGTGGTGTCGCCTTCGCCTTTGAGATTTTTGGCAGCGTTGATGCCGCCTTGAGCGCAGACGGAATGGGAGCGCTTGACCGGAACGATGGAGAACAGGTCGACGTTTCCGCCTGCCTCTGCGATTTTGATGACTGCTGCTAGCCCGGCCAAGCCTCCGCCAACCACGATGATTTTGGGTGCTGCCATTCGCTTTCGAGTCCTTTCAACGTACCTGCAAAATTCGCAGGAGAAAACTTTCTGCTAGACCTGCGCTGGTTCATGCGCTGGTTGAATGGTGTGACGCGGAATCGGTGGTGCGTATTGGAAGGGTGCGGCAATCCGATTCCATGTGTTAATGACCGCGACAGCAGCGCTGAGCCACGCCAATTCATCGGGCGCGAAGTGTGCGGAGACAGCAGAGTAATCTTCGTCGGAGACGTGGTGTTCGGAGAGACGCGTCAGAAGCTCAGTCCAGGCGAGGGCAGCTTTTTCGCGATCGGAGAAGATGCCAGCTTCGCGCCAGACGGCGACCAGATCAACCTTGGGGGCCGCGATGCCCATGTGACGCGCTTCATTGAGGTGTAGCTGGGTGCAGAAAGCGCAGCCGTTGATTTGCGAGGCGCGGATTTTGACAAGTTGCTGGAGTTCAGGATCGAGGCTTGAGTTTGCGACAGCCTGGCTGAGCGCGACGATGGCGTTATGGGCTGCGCCCGCGAAACTCTGGAATTCCTTGCTGGTGATGCGCGGATTGTTGGACATATTCAACTCCTCAACCAAGGCGAACTGAGGGTGGTGCTACGACAACACGGGCGGCGTATGCATTTGAACGATGGCTATCGGCACGATGTCGGGCGTGTTTTGATATTGGGGGCTGATGAAGGCCCAGATGCTGGCGAGTCCCATGACGAGCAGGAGGAGGCCGAAGGCTGCGCATGCGTAGCCGAAACGCTTGCGGGCTATTTCGCCGGGGGTGATGCCCCACTTGGCAGCGAAGAGCCATATGCCATACGCGAAGTGCCAGCAGATGGCGATCATGGCGATGACATAGACGGCGAGCATGAACGGGTTGGCGAGTTCGTGCTGGACTTTTGCGAAGGCTGCTCCGGGATTGTCTGGGAGGCTGATGCCCATGAAGCGCTGGCGGAGGACGTGCTGGCCGATGTAGAGGATCGCAATGAGGCCGGTCCAGCGCTGGGCTACGTACATCCAGTTGCCGGCCCAGGGGTAATACACGACGTTCGATTTGCCGCGGAACCAGATGTAGAGGCCGTAGAGTCCGTGATAAAGGATGGGCAGAAAGATGAAGACCCACTCGAGGACGCGGACGAGGGGCAGGGAGTTGAGGAACTTGACCTGCGCTCCGTAGGCGGCAGGCCCTTTGAGCGCTTCAAAGTTTGAAAGAAGGTGCTCGAGGAAAAAGGCTCCGATGGGGATGATGCCGAGGAGCGAATGCAGCTTGCGCCAAATGAAGGACGTTCCCTGACCGGCACGAAGCGGCTGCACGCCGGCGTGAAGCTTGGGCGTAGCAGGATTTTGGACTGTTGCCATTGAAATGTGGCTCCTAAGGGCTTCGGGGATCCTGATTCCGGAGCGGTGAGGTATCAGATTGAGGGACGGCGTATCTCGCGCGATTACAAATGCATTATTCGTAACGCAGATAGCTATCGTCAAGCGCGGCAGCCGCAAAGTATTCGAGATATGAAAAGCGAGTGGGCGGGTGTCCCGCGAAGTGGATCGTTGGATGCGGTTCAGATGTGAAATTGGGTCAAGAGAGCGGCGAGAGCACGGCCACGATGGCTGTGCGAGAGCTTGGTCTGAAGATCAAGTTCGGCCATGGTTCGATCGAGCGTTGGCAGATAAAAGAGAGGGTCGTAGCCGAAGCCGCCGGTGCCGCGCGGGGCGTTCAGGATCATGCCTTCAACGGAGCCATCGGCCATGTTTGTGGGCAGACCGTCACGAGCTGCTACGAGAACGCAATGATAGCGAGCGGTGCGCTCCTGTGGAGGAACGGCGTCGAGTCGCTGGAGGAGCACGATATTGTTCCAGACGTCGGTGTTGTCATTGGCATCGGGAGAGTCGACCATGCCGGCGTCAGCGGCAAAACGGGCGGAGCGGACACCGGGTGCGCCGGAGAGTGCGTCGACTTCAAGGCCGGAGTCATCCGCGATGACGAGGGCACCGGGAGCAAACTGGGAGTAATAGACAGCTTTGAGAGTGGCGTTTTCGGCGAAGGTATCGCCGTCTTCTTCGGGCGGCTCGATGTCGGCTAGATCCGGGAGTGGGTCGATGGAGACGGCGTGTGTTTCGGCAGCGGTTCGGAAGTCGCGCAGTTTTCCCTGACTGGTGGTGGCCACGTAGAGGCGAAGGGGCATCTCTCAAAGTGTAAGGCACGGTGCACAGGGCGAGACCAAGGAAGGTCCTCGCTTTCCCACCTTGCGGAAGAACGCCGCAAGGATGGGGCACCCGAATTCGTGCTGTTATGGAAGGAAGGCAAAAGCAGATCCTTCGCTCCGCTTACGATGACAGCTTCAGATAGGGAGATGCCGGGATGCGACGCGGAGAAAAAGCAACTGCAGGTTCCTCCACTCCCCTTCGCTGCGCTCGGGGTCGGTCGGAACGACAACGTGTGCGGTACCGGGAACCCACCGGTTGTGCTGATTGAGAAAAAGAACTTCGCTCGGATCTGATGATCAACGTAGGATGGCGGGTGAGGTTCAGGCAGAAATCTAAAGGCGGGATATGGCGGGGATCGTTGCGGGGATTGGGTGGCACATGGTGGGGGCGGCCTCGGCTGCTTCGTTTTATGCGCCGATTGAGAAGGTGAAGCGCTGGTCGTGGGAGACGACTTGGGCGGTTGCTGGGATTTTCTCGTGGGTGCTGCTGCCTGTTGGCGTGAGCTATCTGCTGCTGCCGCATTTCGGGGCTTTTTACGGGTCGATTCCGGCGGGGGTGTTGTTGAGGATGGCGTTGTTTGGCGCGATGTGGGGCGTGGGAAACGTAAGTTATGGACTGACGATGCGGTACCTCGGGATGTCTTTGGGGATTGGCGTCGCGATTGGGGTGACGCTAGTGGTGGGGACGCTGATTCCGCCGCTATTGAATGGGCAGGCAGGATTGCTATTCGAAACGAGGAGTGGGCTGTTGACGATGGCGGGCGTGGTCGTGGCGCTTATCGGCGTGGCCATTGTCTCGTATGCGGGGCACATGAAAGAGACTCAACTGAAGAGTGGAGGGCCGACGGAGTTCAACGTGATGCTTGGGCTGGGGCTGGCGGTAATGTGCGGGATATTTTCGTCGGGAATGTCGTTCGCGATGAACGCGGCGAAGCCGATGCAGGCGGCAGCACTGCAGGTCGGGGTGAATTCGTTGTACTCAGCGTTGCCAAGTTATGTGTTCATCATGGGGGGCGGCGCGCTGGTCAATTTTGCGTATTGCTTTGGGCGGCTGGCGATGGTGAAGAAGATCTCGCTGGGAGACGATCTGCGGCAACCCGGCGGAATGATCGCAAAGAATGCAGCGCTGGCGGCGGCGGGCGGAATCATGTGGTATCTGCAGTTCTTCTTTTATGCGTGGGGAGCGGCGAACATTCCGGAGCGGCTAAGTTATGTGAACTGGATGCTGCACATGAGCGGATATGTGTTGTTTGGTGGGATTGTGGGCCTGGCGCTTGGCGAGTGGGCGGGGGTGTCGAGCCGATCGATTCGATTGCTGTGGGTGGGGATTGTGGTGATTATCGCGGCGGCGAACCTGGTGGGGCTGGGGCTGGCGACGTAAGACAGTTCGTAGTTCTGGGTTCGCAGTTCAGAGTTGAAAAGAAATGCCGGAGCGGTTGCTCCGGCATTTGTATGTTGGGATCGAGATGGGATGGTCGATGTCCTGATGCAGGGCTACTTAGAGGCAGGAGCTTTAGCGGATTTTCCTCCGGGCGCCTTAGCTGCGCGATATCCCGCTGTCTTGGCGTCGGCTTCCGTCATGAATTTGCCGTTCTTCGTGGTGCCGTAAGTGGAGTCTGTGGAGAAGTGATAGACCTTGGTGTTGAGGTTTGCCCAGACGAGTCCCTTGGCCTTGGCACTTGCGATGTCGGCTGCGGACGGTGCGGGGGCTGGTGCAGCCTTAGCGGCTTTTGGGGCAGGAGTGGCTGTTTTTGGAGTAGGGGCCTGCGCCAGAATCAGGCTGGCGCCGAGAATGGAGCTAAGAGCCATGGCTTGCAAAATCTTCATACGATGTTCGCACCTTTCGAAATGCTTTGGACGTGGGAATGAATTACCAGCAGCGTGATCGCAGGTGGGGTGGTTCCCCAACCCGCAGAGAAGTGTCGCACGCGAAGCGGCAGTTGGCGAGTGATTCTTTAGAAAAAAAAGATGGGGCAAACTCGCTTGGAGTTTGCCCCAATCGTGGGTCTTAACGCGCGACGCGAGTTCGGCTAGTCGATGTCCTGGTGGAGGCGGAGGTCGCGGGAGGATGCGCCTACGCTTACGGTGCGCTTGCCTGTGGCCGTCGTCCATTTTTGATCCTTGGTGGACCAGTACTGGAGTTGGCGCGGCGCTACGCGGAGCGTGATGGATTTGGATTCGCCGGGGGAGAGATGGATACGATCGAAAGCGACGAGGGCACGGACCGGGAACTGGACACCTTCGGGACTTTCACGCGGCGCACCCAGATAAACCTGCGGGACTTCGTCGGAGGCCATCGCGCCGGAGTTTTTGATGTCGACCTTGACGTCGAGGCCGCCGTCGGCGGTTTTGGAAAGGCTGAGGCCGGAGTAGTCGAAGGTGGTGTAGCTTAGGCCGTGGCCGAAGGCGAAGAGCGGCTCTATGTTTTCCTTGTCGAACCAGCGGTAGCCTACGTTGACGCCTTCGCTGTATGTGGTTTTCTTGTCGGGAGCATGACGGGAGCGCTCGGGGTGCTTTGGATCGGTGGCCGCGTAGTCATTGAGACTCTTGCCCCAGGTGACGGGGAGACGGCCCGCAGGGCTGGTTTTGCCGAGGAGGATATTGGCAGTTGACCATCCGCCTTCATCGCCGGGCCACCACATCTCGAGGACGCCTTTTACCTTGTCGACCCAGGGGAGCGCGACGGGCTGGCTGGTGTTGAGGACGACGATGGTGTTGGGATTGACGGCTGCGATTTCTTCAACGAGTTTGTCCTGGTCGCCGGGGAGGCCGAAGACTGGCTGGAGGCGGGTCCAGAGAAAGATGACGGCAACTTTGGCGTTCTTCGCGGCGGCGACTGCGTGGTCGTGGTCGGCCTGGCGCCGCTCCGGGGTGTACCAGCTTAAGCGGACCTGCACCGGTGCACTGGACGTGTCCGGGCTGGTGGTGATTTCAATAGCGTGGGGGCCGGCTGTGAGTTCGACGGCGCGACGAACGTTGTCGAGACCGTCGGTGGTGGGGATGGCATTGTCCTGGTTGGCCTGAAGGATGTCGCCGTGAACACCCCCCTGAGAGGCTCCGGTGGAGGCGAGGCGTTTGCCATCCAGCGAGATGCGCGCGTTGGTGCCGAGGGCCTGAAGGTAAATCCAGTAGGTACCGGCGTGGGGTGGAGTAAGCGTGCCTTTCCAAGTGATGACGGAGTTGGGGGGAAGAGCGTTGCCGCCTTTCGTGGTGAAGTCGAGTTGGGCGTCTGTTTGCGCGGAGGCGCTGGCGGAATTTGCTGATGTGGACACGATGGCACGCTGGAGGCCGGGTTGGCCGTCGTGGCTGAGTGCGCTGGCAGGGATTGTGGTGCCGGTCATGTCGTCGTCGACGGCAAATCCGATGTCGGAGTTACCGGAGATTTTTTTCATTGCGGCGAGTGGGCCGACCTGACGCGATGGCAAGCCAACGGAGCGTTCGCCGTTGATGCCGATGGAGTCGATCTGGGCGGCTGTGGGGCCGATGAGAACTACGGAGTCAAGTTCATCGTGCTTGAGCGGAAGGATGTTGCCTTCGTTCTTGAGAAGGACGGCTGCATCTTCGCCGGTTCGCTCGATGATTTTGGCGTTGGCATCGATATCCTGTTTGGTGACATCGTGCTTTGACTGTCCATCGAGATAACCGAAGTGAACGATTTCATACAGCACGCGGCCGGCGGCGCGGGTAACGGTGGCCTCAGTGACGGTGCCGTCCTTGAGAGCTTCGGGCATTTTTTCAGGACTAAGCTTGACGCCCCAGTTGCCGCCGCCTTCGCGTGTTGGAACTGGTTCTTCGGGGATGTGGCCGCCGAACATATTGGCATTTTCCTCGCCTGCTGCGCGGGTGGGCGGCGGTGGAACGGGTTGCGCATCGAAGAAGGATGAGATCGAGAAGCCATGCGATTTAGGGTCGGGCTCGCCGGGCATTTCCATGTCGAGGCCGGCGTTGATGAAGTTGACGGCGTGCACAGCGCCCCAGTCGGAGGTGACGAAGCCTTTGAAGCCGAGTTGGTCGCGGAGGATGGTTGTGAGTGTGTCCTTGTTACCGCAGGCGAAGGTGCGGTTGAGGCGGTTGTAGGAGCACATGATGGAGGAGACGCCCGCTTTGACTGCGGCATCGAAGGGTGCGACGTAGACTTCGTGGAGTGTCTGATCGTCGATGAAGGTGTTCTCGTTGTTGGAGTCGTATCCGACGAAGTGCTTGACCTGAGCCATCACGTGCTGCGACTGGATGCCCTTGATTTCAGCGACGCCCATCTGCGATGTGAGGAACGGATCTTCGCCGAAGGTGTTGTAGCCACGGCCGAACTCGAGATCGCGATCGATGTTGACGAAGGGCTGGAGAGAGACATCAATGCCGAGGGCGCGGTCTTCGCGGCCGATGACGAGGCCGTTGTTTTCAGCGTCGTTGATGCTGAAGGTGGCAGCGACGCCCATGGTGGCGGTTTCGCCCTGCGAAGGATGGCGCGTGAGCGCGCCGGGAGGTCCGTCAGCAAAGCGAAGTCCGGGAATGTGGAGGCGCGGAATGCCGGCGAGATATCCGGCCTGTCCCTGGTAGACCGAGGGGTCTTCCTGCGTGCCGTGGATGAGGGTGAGTTTTTCCTGGAGCGTCATCTGGCTCAGGAGTTTGTCGACGCGGGCATCGCCGGTGACCACCGGAACGGATTGCGCGAAGGCAAATGTTGCGGCTACTGTGAAGAGTACGGACGCAAATAATCCGCGCATGGTTGAGCGCGAAGGATGAATTGAATTGGCGAGAACTGGATGCACGATTGCCCCCTCGAATGCAATTCAGCGTCTAGATAAACGGTTGATCTGGCTGCTGAGTCGCTACGGCAAGCAAGTGTATAGCAAGGGGGCTGGCTGGTGCTGTTCGCGCGGATTAGCACGGTGGAGCAAATGCGGCGATTTCGTTTTTAGTATCCGATGGTGAAGCGGGCGCGCCTGTGGGCGGGGTTCTCGAGTTCGTCGACCAAGGCGATGGCATAGTCCTCCATGGAGATGCGGCTGTTGCCTTGTTCATCTGCGATGAGTTGGTCGGTGCCGAGGCGGAACTTGCCGGTCCGCGTGCCGGGCTCGAAGAAGCCGGCGGGACTGAAGTATGTCCAGTTGATGTCGGATTTCTTGAGCAACGCAAGAGCTTTTTCGTGCGAGGTAGCGATGGGAAGCCATTCTGCAGGAAGATGGCCGGACTGGAGGATCGTGCAACCGGGGGCGACTTCGAGTGACCCTGCGCCGCCTACGACGATGAGGCGGGTATTCTTGTCCACTTTGCGGACAGCTTCGATCTGGCGTTCGGTGACGCCGAGAAGCTGGTCGGTATCGTCTTGCGGAGGAGCGTAGGCACTGACGACTGCGTCGGCTCCGGAGATGATGGCAGCGATTTTGTTTGCGTCGCTGAGGTCGTCTTTTACGGTCTTGACATTGGCCGGAAGGCCGACGGGATTGCGTGCGACAGCGGTGACGTTGTGACCGCGGGAGAGGAGTTCGGTGAGGATGCGGATGCCAGATTTTCCGGTGGCGCCGTAGAGCACTACGTTCATTGGAGTCTCCTGTGCTACCACTTTGGATGTAAGAGGAGGCGAATCGCTTCGCGAAGATCGTGAGGTGAAGGCGAGAAAAAGCAGATCCTTCGCGTCGCTTACCCCACTTCGTGGGGCCCCAAGCTGCTCCGCTCAGGATTAGACGGAGAGCAGGGCATGCGGAGGATGTGGTTAGGCGGTGGTGCTCAATTCGGGGAGCGGGAGGTCTCTGTCGAGGCCGGCGGCAATGATGTCTTTGCGGAGATTCTCGATGGTGGAGAACTGAATGGCAAGAAGGCCGAGGTCGCGGGCAGCGTCGATATTAGCTTGTTTGTCGTCGATGAAGAGGGTTTCTGCGGGCAGGGTGCCGAGTTTATCGAGCGTCAGACGGTAGATGGCTGCTTCGGGCTTGGCCATCTTGTGCTCGAAGCTCCAGATAAGAACGTCGAAGCGCGGGAGCCAATCGAATTCGCGCTGGATATTGGCGAGCACGGTGTCGCCCATGTTGGAAAGGATGGCGGTGCGGATGCCATGCTGCTTGAGTTCGATTTGCCAGGCAAGCATGGCGGGGTTCTGCGTGGTCCACATGCGCGCATCCAAGACGTTGAGTTCGTCGATGTTTGCGGCACCGAGGTCAAGCTTCGCATCGCGGACGAGATTCTGCCAGAACTGAAGCCCCGTAAGCTTGCCCTCATCGTAAGCGTGTCGATCGGCCCAGTAGACGGCTTCGAACTGGTCACGCGGCAGGCCGGTGATGCGGACCATGGCGTCATGCGCATCGGCATTCGGTTGTCCGGTAAGAACCATTCCATAATCGAAGATGACCGCGCGCAGAGACAAGAAACCCTCCTGAAAGCAGGCGGCCTGTATTGTGGAAGGGACGCCAATGAGTATTGTAGTGGTCAGTGGTCAGTGGTCAGTGGGCAGTGGGCAGTGGGCAGTAGGCAGTGAAGAGTGAACTAGTGAAGAAGTGCATTAGTGAAGAAGTGAACTCTGGAACAGGGAACTCGAGTTAACGGGCAAAGAGTTGCGATGAGGTTTTCGAAGCGGACGGAATGGGATACGGAGGAGAGTGCGCTGGCGCAGGCGCATCGCGAGCGTGTGCAGGCGGGGCTGAGGATTGCGGATCTGACGGCATCGAATCCTACGCGGTGCAGGTTTGTTTTCGATGCACGATTGCTGGAACCGCTGACGGATTTGAGAGCCCTGGAATATGATCCGCAGCCGCTTGGGATATTGCGGGCGCGCGAGGCGGTATGCGGCTACTACGCGGATCATGGCGTGGCAGTTTCGCCGGACCGGGTGGTGCTGACGACGAGTACGAGCGAGGCGTATAGCTTTCTGTTCAAGCTGCTGTGCGATCCAGGAGAAGAGATTGTTTTGCCGCAGCCGGGCTATCCGCTGTTTGATTTTCTTGCGGTGCTGGATGATGTGCGGATCAAGGTTGCGCCGCTGGTGTACGACCACGGATGGCAGATCGAACCGGAGGGATTTCGTCGAGCCATCACGCCGGAGACACGGGCGCTGGTGCTGGTTCATCCAAATAATCCAACGGGGCACTTTACGAAGGCGTGGGAGGCGGAAGAGCTGGCGGCGATCTGCAGGGAGCGGAGAATTGCTCTGATTGTGGACGAGGTTTTTCTGGACTACGGATTCGACGGGGCGAAAGCGGCGAGTTTTGCGGCGGGGCTTGAAGGCGTGGATGTGTATGTGGTGAGCGGGCTGAGCAAGATTGCAGGACTTCCGCAGATGAAGGCGGCCTGGGTTGTAGTGACGGGACCGAAGGCCAAGGCGGCGATGGATCGGCTGGAGGTAGTTGCTGATACGTTTTTGTCGATGAATGCACCGGTGCAGGGGGCGATTCCGGCGTGGGTTGCGGGGCGGGATGAAATTCAGCGGCAGATCCGAGAGCGGGTCGCAACGAACCTGGCGGAGCTGGATAGGGAGCTTGGAGCGGAGAGTGCTGTTCGTCGACTTGAGGTTGAGGGCGGCTGGTACGCGGTGCTGCGGATTCCTGCGCTACAGCCGGATGAACGAACGGTGTTGGAGCTGCTGAATCGTGGTGTGTGGGTGCAACCGGGATATTTTTTCGGGATGGAAGAGTCCGGGTGGCTGGTGGTGAGTCTGCTGGGGCCTATTGAGGAATTCAGTACGGGGTTGAAGCAACTTGTTAACTATTTTGGAACGCATCAAGGTGATAACAATTGTCTAGTCAATGTTGAACCATAAATTTATATAACAATTGTAAATTATTGAAATATAAATGTTTAAAGTAATGCTTAATTCTGATTTCGAAAGTGGCCAATTAGCGCCGCTTCGCGGCATCGCAAGTCAGCAATAGAATCCAGTTCGCTTGCAGACGCTACAGCCCAGGCTCATGGGGGGCGGCTTAGATCAGTTACTTCAGGAATGGATTTGTTCTACGCTCGGTGGCGATGGTGGTGGCTGGCCCGTGGCCCGGTACGACTCTGGTTTCGTCAGGGAGGGTGAGCAGGCGGGCCTGGATGGAGTGGATGATCTGCTCGCCGTTTCCACCCGGGAGGTCGGTGCGGCCGATGCTGCCGGCGAAGAGCGTGTCTCCGGCGAGGACCATTTTGAGCGGGGCAAAATGGAGACAGATGGAGCCTTGGGTGTGGCCGGGGGTGTGAAGGACCTGGGCGGGGTAGGTGGTGAGTCCGACGGTGCGGCCGTCGATAAGGGCTTCGTCGGGAGGGAAGGTTTCAGGCGTATCGACACCAACCCAGGCTGCCTGTTCGGCCATGATGTCGAGCTGGGGAAGGTCGTCTTCGTTGAGAAAGATGGGAGCGCCGGTGAGGGATTTAAGTTTGACAGCTCCGCCGATGTGATCGATGTGGGCGTGAGTGACGAGGATCTGCTTGAGGGTGAGGCCGAGGGTGGTGAGGCGGCGATGGATGCGGGAGACCTCATCGCCGGGGTCGATGACGATGGCTTCGCGGGATTCTTCGTCGGCCAGTATGGTGCAGTTGCATTGCAGTGGGCCGACGGGAAAGGTCTCGAGAATCATGGGTTCATTGTAGGCCGGAGATGAAACTGTGCGGTCAAATGAAGAGGCAGACCCGGTCGGGGCCTGCCTTTCGCGAGTCGAGGAAATTGCGCTATTTGCCGGGCTTCGCCGGAGCTGAAGATGCGGGCTTCACATCGTCGAGCACGGAATGCGAGTGTCCTGAACGAACGTAGAGGGCCGTGAGGGACAGCGACGTGACCATAAAGATGATCGCAGACCAGGTAGTGAGCCGTGTGAGGACGTTGGCTGCGGCGCGCGGCCCGAATGCGGTCTGCGAACCCTGTCCGCCGAAGGCGCCGGCGAGGTCGGCTGAGCGGCCCTGCTGAACCAGGACGACTCCGATGAGGAACAGGCAGACGATGACGTGGACGGTGATGACGAAATAGAGAAGGATCTGCATTGCTGAAGCTGCTTTCCGAATCTTGACCGGGTGGTCCGGCTGAAGAGTCAATGGTGCGGAGGAGGGGACTTGAACCCCTATGCCTTGTGGGCGCTAGCACCTCAAGCTAGTGCGTCTGCCAATTTCGCCACCTCCGCGAGGTGAACCTATTAAGTATAACAAAATGCCGCCTGACAGACGATTCTGGCGGGACTTTCAAGGGTGCGTGGGGCCGCATGGGTTTCAGGGATTCAGGATTTGCGTAGACCCCAAAGAACCAGGCCCGATGCCAGAACAATGACAATACCGACTGACATGAAGCCCGCGGTGACAAGGCTCTCCTGCCAGGGCAGACCGCTGTGTCCCACTCCAGTGATGGGCGAGAGCGCAGCAGTGCCGAAGATCGCGGCAAGGAGCGTGATGAACCAATTTGCATAGGTGCCATAGAGCACCAACCAGAAGGCGATGGTGGAAGTTGGCGCAGCAAGTTTGACGTTAGGCCAGACGGCACCCAGAGCAAGCAGGAAGGTGCCATTCATCACTCCTTCCAGGTGTGCGGCGAGTCCCATGCGGACGTTGGCGACGTGCTGCTCGGCAAAGCCTGTGAGAAGGCCGAGGAGGAACAGGCACATGCCATGGAACATCAAACGACGGCCAGATCTTTCCATGCTTGCGAAACTCCTTTCGGTTGCGAATCAATGCATTCTGGCGCGCATGCGTTTTTCGGCATCGGCGGACCAGTATTTGCAGTCGAGGCGGATGAAGACGGAGGAGTAGGGGATAGTCATGGTGGTTTTGAGAACGAGGACGTGAAATTCCTTGCTGGTTTCGTCGATCTGCGAGATGACTTTTTCGTGCGGGATGGATTCGATTTGGTAGTCGGAGAGAACCTGAGCAATCTGGGTTCGATATGCAGAGGCGCCGGGGGCGTCATTGTCGGGGACAAAAGGCAATTCCGAATCCATGTAGATGAGCGGGCGGACGTGGATGGAGTTGTTGACGGCGTCGAGGACGTAGCGCAGCACCTCGAGATGAGAAGTGTTGGTGTCGATGGTTTCGACACCGGGCGAGGACTGGAGGGGGTAGGCCGAATCGACGATGAGGATCCAGTTGCGATGGCCGAGTAGGGGGATGGATTCGTTGACGCGCGCTTTCCAGTTGGTGGGAGCTGATGATTGGGCTGCGAGAAAGGCTGGGTAAGAGAGCGTTGCTAGAGCCAGGAGCAGGAGACAGATTCTGCGCATTGGTTTACGTCCTTTGTTAATCGAGAGAGTGGTTCATCGGAATGACCCTAACACTCGATGAGGCGTTGCATCCAGGTGGCGAGCTGTTGCTGGTCGGGAGTGCCTGCGGAGTGGGCGGCGTGGACGGCGCGGCGATCGACTTCGGGGCGGTTCTGGCTTATTTTGAATTTGCCTTCGATGCGGGTGATGGGAATGCGGAAGCCGACGATGCCGGCGAGCATGGTGCGGCGGAATCCGTCGGGCAGGTGGCGCCACTGCTCTAAGTATGCGGGGTCGTTGGCCTGGATGAGGCTGGCGAGGAGCGCGTCTTTTCCTGGGTTGTCGTCGATGATCGAGAGCGTGCCGTAGGCGTGGATGGCGATGTAGTTCCACGTGGGGACGGACAACTCCTCGGCGTAGAGCGAGGGGCTGACGTAGCTGTGCGGGCCGGGGAAGACGACAAGGGTTTCGTGATTGGTGAGGGATTGCCAATGTGCGTTGGCTTTCGCGAAGTGGCCTTCGACGATGCCATGAGGGCCGTCGTCTTTCACGACGAGGGGGAGATGGGTGGCGTGATGCAGGCCGGGGTTCTCTGTCGAATTGAGCGGACCGAAGAGGATGGCGAAGGAGTAAGCCTGCATGGCTTCGATGAGAATGGCGCGATCGGAGACCTGGTTGAATTTGGGTGTGTACATGGGACAATGTTCTCGAAGTGCAAGTTTATTGTTGCATCCCTCCCAGGTCTCAAAGGCGAGATTTGGGGCACCCAGTTTCTATCAGGGTGAGACATCTCAAGGGCGTGGTCGCGATGAACAAGGTTGTTGAGAAGTCGCAAGCAACGCGGCGCGGGATCTGGCCGGCGCTGGGGTTGATATTTGTAGCGCCGCTGGTGGCGGAGTTTCTACTGGGGAATCTTCCGATCAAGCTGCTGCCTGCGCTGATTGTGCTGGCGCCTATGTATGGGGGTGGGGCGCTGCTGATTCGCGAGATGGTGCGGAGAACGGGACGCGGCTGGCCGAGCATTCTGCTGCTCGGGATGGCATATGGGATTTTTGAAGAAGCATTCACGACACAGTCTCTGTTCAATCCGAATTATCTGAAGCTGAATCTTGGGTTGCTGACGCCGGCGTACATTCCTTCGCTGGGGATCGGGGCGTGGTGGACGTTGTGGATGCTGATGGTGCATGGGATATGGAGTATCTCGACGCCGATTGCGCTGGTGGAGGCTTGCGTGCCCGATCGGGCGCGGACGCCGTGGCTTGGGCGCGTGGGGTTGGGAGTCGTGACGATTGTGTTTTTGTTTGGTGTTTGCGCAAACGCGGCGATTGGGTACAGGCAGGATCACTACCTGGCTTCGATAGCGCAGTTTGCCGGAGCGGCTGCGGCGATCGTGCTGCTGGTCGTTCTGGCTTTCAACATACCGGCTACTCGGCGGCATGCCCCTGATCGCATCGCGCCCTCGGCATGGATTCTGGGGGCGGTGTCATTGGCGTTTGCGTCGGCAGCGATGCTTGTGCCCATGCATTGGGGATGGGGAGCGGTGGTTGCGCTGCTGGGGCTGGATGCGGGAATGCTGGCGGTGGTGCTGTTCTGGCAGCGGATGGGCGCGATGACATTGATGCACCAGTTGGCCTTGGGCGCGGGTGCGGCGCTGGCATATGGATGGCATGCATTTCTGCAGCATCCAGCGGTGGGGAATCTGGATGCCAGCGTGCGGGTGGGGAATGCGATTTTTCTGGCGGGGGCTGTTGGGCTGGTGTGGTTTGGGGCGAAGCGCATCGGCGGGGAAGAACAGCGGCAACAATAACGGGAGAGACCGTGGTCTCCCACCCAAGCGGTGCTTGGATGGGGCACCCGCGGTGTCGTGTAACAGAGAAAAGCAGGTCCTTCGACTCCCTTCGTTTCACTTCGGTCGCTCAGGATGACACCTGGAAATCATGATTCGTTATTGAATGCGCTCGAAGCGGAAGCCGGCTTCGCGTAATGCGTGGCTGATGGCGGTGATGTGGGTGGCGCCGCGGGTTTCCAGGGTGACGTCGATGACGGTTTCGCCGAGGCTGACGCCGTAGTAGGCGCGGTTGTGGATGGTTTCGACGATGTTGGCGCGCTCGCGGGCGAGGATCTGGGTGAGGTGCAGGAGAGCGCCGGGGCGGTCCTGCAAATAAACGCGGACACGCAGAAGCCGGCCATCTTTTACCAGGCCGCGCTCGATGATTTTGGCAAGAAGGGTGACGTCGATGTTGCCGCCGCAGACCATAACGACAGTGCGACGGTGACGGAGGTTGGTCTTGGATTGGACGACGGCGGCGAGCGCGGCGGCTCCGGCACCTTCGGCCAAGGTTTTTTCCTGCTCGAGGAGCATGAGGATGGCGCTGGCGATTTCCTCGTCATCGACGGTGACGATCTCGTCGACGTAGCGGGTAACGAGAGGGAGGGTGACGTCTCCGGCGCGGCGGACAGCGATGCCGTCGGCGATGGTTGCTTCAGCGTTGATGGTGACGGGAGCGCCGGCTTCGCGTGCGCGAAGCATCGAAGGCAGGCGCTCGGGCTCAACACCGATGACGCGGATTTTTGGGTTGGTCTCTTTGAGAGCGCACGCGATTCCGCTGATAAGGCCGCCGCCGCCGATGGGGACGACGACAGCTTCAATGTCGGGGACCTGTTCGAGGAGTTCGAGGCCGATGGTTCCCTGACCGCAGATGACCACGGGATCGTCGAATGGATGGATGAAGGTGCGGCCTTCTTCGACGCGGCGGCGGAGAGCCTCATCACAGGCTTCGTCGTAACTTTCTCCGAAGAGGATGACTTCGGCTCCGTATGCGCGGGTGGCGGCGACCTTGATCTGCGGCGTGGCGAGGGGCATGACGATCTGCGCGCGGATGCCACGCGCGGCTGCATGGAAGGCTACGCCCTGAGCGTGATTGCCGGCGCTGGCGGCGATGACTCCGCGCTTGCGTTCGGTTTCGCTCAACGTGAGGAGCTTGTTGAGGGCGCCGCGCTCTTTAAAGGATCCGGTGCGCTGAAGGTTCTCGAGCTTCAGATGAATGGGGAGGCCGGTGAGTTCAGAAAGATGATGCGAGAGCTGGCAAGGGGAGACATGAATGGAGTCTTCGATGCGGGCGCGCGCGGATTGAATGCCGACAAGAGATACGGGTTCCAAGACAAACTCCTCGTTAAAGAAAAAGTGACTGAAAATGCGAAAACCACCAGCCGCGTTTGCGGGTGGTGGCCTGAGTATTGCTGGACTAGTGGATCCGGTTCGTCAGGCTTTTCCCGCGCGCATGATGTGGCTGCTAATTCGAATGGCGGGAATGGGCACGAAAGCGCACGGCGCAGAGATAATGACTGCGCAACAGGCGATCGTGAGGAGGCTGACGTTGTGCATGGCGTTGAATGCAGTAGAGCAGAGGTGCGGCGGAGGCGTCAAGCTATTACAGAGCCTTGCGATTCTGGTGCGAAGGATTCTTGCAGCGCATTCTTCTGGCGGGTGATTTTGTTGAGAGCGAACTGGAAATAGACGATGGAGAACAGGAAAGTGAGAACCCAGTTCAGACGGAGGTTGACCGGTTCGCGGCGGTTGTAATGCTCGAGAAGTTCTTCGCGGAGTTCATAGATGACGACGATCCAGAGCAGCCAGGAGAAGAGGAAACCGAATCCGGTAACGAGGGAAGCGATCGCCCAGTAGAGGGAACTGGAACGGTGGTCGATCTTGCGAACCCAGACGCAGAGATAAAGGGGCCATGCCACTGCGACAGCGTAGAAAGCGAAGTTTTGATAAGGATCGGGAACGAACCAGAATGCCAGCGCCTCAGCACAAACGAGCGCAAGGAGCAAAAACGCCCAATGAACCCGTGGCGGAGAGGGATAGACCGAGCCGTGGCTTGCAGCCGGCAGAACGGGGGATTGGTGCATACGGTATCTTACCCCGAAGCCGCAATCCCTAGAAGATGTCAGACAGTTTTGCGAAGGCTTCGATCTCAATAAAGTAACGTCCTTCGGGCGGGGTAGAAAGGGCCGCATGTTCAAGAATCCACGTGTCTTTGTGGAAGAGGAACACCGCGTGAAGACCAGCGGCAAGAGCTGGGTTTATGTCGCTTTTGGGGCTATTTCCGATCATCCAGCCGGTGTTTGGTGCGATCTGGTGGCGCGCGAGGACTGCCTGGTAGACGGCTGGGTCTTTTTCCGCGACGATCTCGACGGCGGAGAAATACGACGCAAGACCCGAGCGCCGGACCTTATCCGCCTGCTCAGCATGATCGCCTTTGGTCATGAGGATGAGGCGATGGCGGGATGCGAGATCGCGGAGTGTTTCATCGACATGCGGCAGGAGTTCGATTTCCTGTTCGGCGATGGAGTTGGCAAATCCGATCACACGTTGGCGTTTCTCTTCATTTATTGGTTCAGGGCTCAGGCGCTCGAAGGTGGCGAGGAGAGATCGCGTGAAACTGGGAAGTCCGTAGCCGTGGGCGAGGATGGTTTCGCGTTCGACGGCGTTGAGGGTCTGGCGAACGTCAGCGGGTGAGTACTCGTGATGATTGAGATAGCTGATGAAGGCCGCGATGGCGCGCTCGAAGTAGATGTTGTTTTCCCATAGGGTGTCGTCGGCGTCGATGAAGAGCGTCTGACCGGGCGGAAACTGGGGCATGAATATATCGTACCGAATTTGATTGAGGATTATTTCGCTGGGCTGGGAAGGGAATAGTCGAACAGGTAGGAGTGCTTTCCGCCCACGATTTTGATGGTCATAGTTCCGGAGATTCCCAGGAGATCGCCAGTGCCGGAGCCGGGCACAACTTTGACGACGAGTTCGAATTTGTTGTCTTCCATGGTGCCGAAGTGCTGCAGAGCAAAAGAGCCGGTTCGGCCATGGAGAGTGCCTGTGACCTGCTCGATGGCCACGTAGCCCGCGGTGCCGGTGGCCGGATTCCCGGCGCCGAGCATTTCGCCTTTGCTGGTGCCTTCTATGTCGCCCTGGAACTGCTTGTCGAGGCCGTAGCGTCCAATGGCGGTACCTGCGAGTGCGTCGTCAGCGGTCAGCGGTGCATTCTTCACATCGAATGTTCCTTCAGCGTGCATAGAGAAAGGGCCATCTTTCGCGGTGGTTTGGGAGCGTGGAACCTGGGCTGAAACGAGGGTCGGCATGATGAACCATCCTGAGAGGAATAGACAGGTGACGATACCGATGTTCATTCGACGCACAATTTCTCCTTCGGTTAACAAAGAAATTGTACGGGGAGAGCAGCGGGCCCGCGATCAACAATCGACAAAGCGGTCTATTCGGCAAGTTTGAAGATGCGGATCTGCACGAGTTTTGCGATGGTGAGATTCTTGAAGCCGCGACTCTGCATGCGCTGGACGAAATCGGGTGTGATTTTGAAGATGCGGATCTGGATGAGTTCGTCGAGCGAGGGTTGGAAGCCCAGGGCGCGGATTTGTTTCACTTCGTCGGCATTCACTCCCTGGACTTTGAGGCCGATGAGCTTGTCGGCGTCTGGGAACTCGTATCCCATGGCAGGGAAGCTCTGCGCGTAGGCTGGGTCAACTTTGAAGATGCGCAGGGCTATGAGGTTGTCGGTCGTGATGCCCTGGATCTTAGCCTGCTGAAGCGAGCGCGCGAAATCGCTGGTGACGTCGAGGAAGGCGTAGGCCTTGAGTTTCTGTGAATCGTAGCCGCTGAAGCCCAGCTTGCCCATGCGGTCGACGAAGGCGGAGTCGGGTGTGAAAAGGGAGTCGCCGGAGAGTTCACGATCGTGCACTGTGCCATTGCAGGTGAAGGTGCCGGCCTCAGCAGCGAGCGTGGCGGTGAAGTGTGCGCCTTCGTTGTTGAGATCGGCAAGGGTGAAGCCGGTGAAGCGGCTCATCGATTCATTGCTGAAATTCATGCCGCAGTGTTTGTCACTGGGGCAGTCGGTATCACTTTCGTGGAGGCTGAATTCGCTGCCGTTCTCGCTGATTCCGATGGCGCACCTGGCATGGATGGGGGCAAGCGATTGCGCGGACAACGCGAGTGTTGAGGCGGTGAGGGCGACGACAAAAGCGAGTTGGTTTCCAAGAAGCATATGTGACTCCTGAGACGTCGGCTGGGAGACGAAGATCTGCTGCACCGCGCGAAGGCGGGAAGTTTCGAAAAGCGTGTCGGAGCTGACTAACTATTTTGCGGATTCGTCATCGAGCAGGCCGGAGATGCGCAACTGGACCAGCTTTTTGAACGGGAGATTATTGAATCCGTGCCGGCTTGCCTGCGCAATGAAATCATCGTCGATGTTGAAGATGCGGGCCTGCACGAGTTCTTCTGCAGTCACGTTGGGAAATTTCTGCTTGAGAGTGCGGGCATACTCCGGCGTCACGTTTTGGACGCGCATGGCGAGCAATTGCTTGGAGGTAAGGCCGTCGAAGCCGGCAGACTTCATGCCGGAGACGAATTCGGGCGTGACATTGAAGATTCGGAAGGAAACCGCATCCTCAACTTTGTTGACCTCGAAGCCCTGTTGTTTTAGTTGAGCGATGTATTCGGCGGTGACTCCCTGGATCTTGCAGGAGACCAGTTCATCAGCGCTGAGCTTGCCGAATCCAGCGTTGGCCATGGTTCGGGCGTATTCGGGCGTGATGCCCTGAATCTTCATCGAGATGAGCTTGTCGAGATCGACATCGTAGCCTGCCGCCTTCATCTGGTCGATGTAGTCGCTGTGGGGACGCGCGGATGGAGTGGCCTTGTTGTCGGACTGAGGCTCCGGTGTGGGTGCGGCTTCGGGCGTCGAGGAGGCCTGTTGGGCCGGAGACGGCTTTGCGATGAGGATGGCGACTTCACTGGCGACGACGGGAGCAATTGCAGGTGCGGTCACTGAAGCGGCGATGGCTGGAGCGGCGACGATGGCAGGCGCGGGGTCTGCTTGCGGTTTGGGGTTGAGGCTGGCCAGCAGGTGCGGCACGGGAAGAAGGAGGACGACGAGTCCCACGCAGGCTGCAGCAAGAGAGAAGGGGCGAAGGCGACGGCTGGGAATACGAGTCATAGGTTCACCGAGGATGCGTGCAATACGCGTGAGCAGAGTTGCGTGGGATTGATGGCCATCGAGTGCCATGGCGAAGCGCAGGTGGCGGGAGCGCTGCTCTTCGAGATGGACGAGAGCGTGCGCGTAGACGATGGGATTGGGGCAGATTTTGAGCGCAAGGTCGTCGCAGCAGAGTTCGCGCTCGTGACGGATGCGGGCGCTGAGCCACCATACGGCGGGATGGAAGAAGAAGAGGGTTTCGGCGATGGTTTGCAGAATGTTCCAGAAAAAGTCGGCACGACGAACATGAGCCAGCTCGTGGGCAAGGACGACTTCGAGTTCCTCAGGACCGAGCAAGGTGATTGCGCTGAGCGGCAGCAGGACGATGGCACGCAGGGTGCCCATGGTCATGGGGCTGTCGATGGCGGTGGAGAGACGGAGCGCGATGGCACGGCTGAGACCGAGGATCTGGGAGATGCGCTGGAACGCGGCATCAACAGAGGCCGGGGCTTCAATGGTGGATGCGAGTCGCAGCCGGCGAAGATACCACCAGCCGCCAAGGCTGCGCACGGAAAGGGCGAAGACGCCAACTAGCCAGAGGCCGTCGATCCAAGGCAAAAGTGCGGCGAGGGTCACGCGTTCAGGGGCTTGCTGAGTGGCGACGACGAGGCCTGGCGCGGTAGAGCGCGGAAAATCGGCCGCAATCGACGCGCGAAGATTGGCGGCGGTGGCGGCGATTGACGGGGCTGTCGAGTCGGTGCGCAATTCCCATGCGAAGGTGATGACGGCTGTGCCGAGCATGAGAAGGAGAGCAGAAAGCGCTACCAGGTATCGGGTCTGGCTGGAGCGACGGGCGATGGCACCGCCGATCAAACGCCAGGAGGCGGCAATGGCGGCAGCTTGCCAGCAGAAATGGATGAGCGTCCAGGCGATGGCTTGGGGAACTTGGGTCATGGCCGGTCCTTTCGGGAGCTTTTGATCTGCGGTTGATCGGAAGAATCGGCGCCCCGTTTGTGTCCGATGAGGGCGCGGATTTCGGCGAGCTCATCGTCACTGGCGGGTTCCATTGAGAGCGCATGAAGAGCGAGCTGTGCGGCTGACCCGGCGAAAAGGCGCTTGCTGAGGTCCTTGAGAATCTTGCTCTGCGTCAGGTCCTGGCTGAGAGCGGAACGGTAGACGTGGGCGCGGTTGGCTTCGTCGCGGACGACGAGGCCCTTGGTGGTCATGATCTGAAGCATCTTGAGGACGGTAGTGTAGCCCGACGGCCGGTCTTCATTGAGAGCATCGTGAATTTCGCGCACCGTGGCCGGCTGCTTCTCCCAGAGGATCTGGAGGAGTTCGAGTTCAGCTTCAGTGGGTCGGGGGATGAGGGTACCGTGTTCCATGATGAAAGAGACGTTATACGAAGGGCTTCGTAATTGTCAACGAAAATCTTCGTAGATTGTTTTTGGATTTGCGAGGGAGTTTGGGTACCGGTCAAGTTTCGATTTGAAATCGCCCTGAAAACAGGTACAGGAACAAAACGCCGACAGCGCCGGCGACTACTCCGGCAAATATCAAGGATCCACCTGCATCCTGTATGCCGATTCTCATGCTTGTGCCCCTTCTGGGGCCGTTCAGCTTTGCAATACCCTGTGGATTTCAAAGTTTACCAGTGCCGAGTTTTGAGTATCTTGACATCGACGATTGGGCTGCCTAGGATGATCGGCGCTGTCGCGTCCAGCCGATAGAGCGCACGATCGAAGGCGCTCCTCGCCACTCTTCAATTGTTATATCGATTTACTGGAGCCCACACATGAAAATCCCCCGCCTCGTCAGTCTACGTCTGTCCTGCATGCTTCAAATCAGCCTGTTGTGCCTCGGGATTTCACGGTGCACGCTGGCGATTGCGCAGATTCCCGCAAACCACATCCGGATTCACTATCACCGGCCCGATGGGATTTATACGGGATGGACGGTGTACGCCTTCGACAACACCACTGAAGACCAGGGCAACTTCAATGGCGGACCGGTACAGGTGACGGGAACCGACAGCTACGGGGCGTATTTCGATGTGGGAATCACTTCGGGCGCGCAGGAGGTTGGGTTGATTATCCACAACACTACCTCGGGCGCGAAGGATCCGGGGCCGAATGAGTTTGTGGATCCAGCGACGCAGGGGAATGAGTACTGGGCTTATTCGGGGATCGGCAAGCTTTACAACACGCCGATCAATCTGAACAATCCGACGGCGATACTGCCGGGGTATGTGCGGGTGCATTATCACCGGAACGATGGGAACTATACGAACTGGACGGTCTACGCATTCTTTGACACGACGGAGTTTGGGGGGGATTTCAACAGTGGGCTGGTAGGGCCGACGAACTTTGACACGTTTGGAGCGTATTTCGATGTCGGTGTCACTTCAGGGGCGCAAAACGTCGGGTTGATTATTCACAACACTTCGACGGGCGCGAAGGATCCTGGTCAGAATGAGTTTGTGGATCCGACGACGGAAGGATTCGAGTATTGGGGAGTCACGGGAATCGGAAAACTCTATAAGAGCATGCCGAGTCTCGCGAATCCGACTGCGCTGCTGCCGGGCTACGCGCGCATCCACTACTTCCGGCCTGACGGTAACTATCAGAACTGGACAGTCTACGCCTTTAACGACACGGCGGAGTACACGGGCGATTTCAACGATGGGTTGACCGGCGTAACGAACTTCGACACGTATGGCGCTTACTTCGATATAAGCCTGATTCCGAATGCGAAGGATCTCGGATTCATCATCCACAACACTTCGACGGGCGCGAAGGATCCGGGTCCGGATATGCACCTCGCTGTTGGAACCAATCTTGAGGCGTGGGCGATTTCGGGCAATGCGGAGGTTTTCACCAGCACGCCGACACCGACGCAGATTCTCGACAGCCTGCTGAACGTGACGCAGGGATATTGGCTCGATCGACAGCGGATTGCAATACAGCCGCAATTTGTGCAAACAGGCGGAACGTATGCTCTCTCGTTCAGCACGTCGGGCGGGCTCTCGGTGACGACGACGGGGATCACCGGTGGGACATCGATTCCGTTGACAGTAGGGGGAACACTGACGGCGGATGAGCTGATGCGCTATCCGCAGTTGAGCAGCTACACGGTGATGCAGATACCCTCGACAGTGCCGGTGACGACACTGCAAACCGCGCTGACGGGACAACTGGCGTTTTCCGCGGTGGATTCCACCGGAACGCTGAAGTACGCTACCGGGCTGCAGATCGGCGGAGTGCTGGACGACCTCTACTTCTATTCGGGCAAACTCGGCGTGGTCTTCCATCATGGGAACGATTCGAACTGGTCGGATTTTGCGGACGAAGAGGGCTGCGCCGTGAAGCTGAAGGTGTGGGCGCCAACCTCGCAGAGTGTGTCGCTACAGCTCTTCAACAAGTCAACCGACACTTCGCAGGCGAAGACGCTGCCCATGCGCAATCATCACGGGGTGTGGGTCGCCTGTGGCACGCGAGACTGGGAAAACAAGTACTACCTCTATTCGGTCAAGGTATGGGTGCCCGCAGACAGCGCGATCGATACCAACGTTACGAGCGATCCGTATTCCACCGATCTTGCCTTGAATGGCACGAAGAGCAGGATTACGGACCTGGAGTCGGATGAGACGAAGCCAGATGGATGGGAGGAGAGTGCTGCTCCGCCGCTGGAGAGCTTGAGCGACTTGAGTCTCTACGAGCTGCATGTTCGCGATTTCAGCGTGAATGATCCCACGGTTCCAGTGAATCATCGCGGCACATACGAGGCTTTTGCCGACCAGAACACGCTTGGCATGACACACCTTCGTATGCTGGCACAGGTTGGTTTGAAGGCGGTACACATTCTGCCATCGTTCCATTTCGCCAGTGTGAATGAGGACAAGAGCAAGTGGCTGTTGCCGGGGAACCTGTCGCAGTTTCCGCCAGCGGGAACTCAACAGCAGGCGGCGGTGGCGGCAACGCAGAGCAGCCCGCCATACAACTGGGGCTACGACCCGGTGCACTATCTCGCTCCGGAGGGTGCTTATGCGATCAACCCAGACAACCGCGTTCGAGAATATCGGACGATGGTGGAGGGTCTGCACAGGGCCGGGCTGCGGGTGGTCCAGGACGTCGTGTTCAACCACACGAATGCCAGCGGCGAAGGGCCGAATTCAAACCTGGACGAGGTGGTTCCGGGCTATTATCACCGGCTCGACGCGAACGGGAGTCTGGAGAATGGTTCGTGCTGTCCAGATACCGCGCCGGAACATCGGATGATGGAGAAGCTCGTCATCGATACGCTGGTGTTGAATGCGAAGGAATACAAGATCGACGGTTTCCGCTTCGACATCATGAGCTTTATGTTCACGTACAACATGAGCAACATCCAGGCAGCACTGGCGGCGCTGACTCCAGAGAACAGCGGAGTGGATGGATCGAAGATTTATCTCTACGGTGAAGGATTTAACTTCGGAGATACAGCCAACAACCAGATCGGTCAGAATGCTTCGCAGGTGAATCTGTACGGGTTCGGGATTGGAAGCTTCAACGACCGTATTCGCGACGGTATTGGCGGCGGCAGTCCTTTTACGGATGAGCGCGTGCAGGGATTTGCGACTGGACTGTTTACAGATCCGAGCGCTTTCACTTCATCAACAATGGCGACGAGCGCACAACAGAGCCAACTGCTGCAGTACTCGGATTGGATTCAAGTTGGGTTAACCGGCAATCTGCGGGACTACACGTTCACAGACAGCGCAGGAGCAACCGTCACGGGCGCGGAGGTGAACTACAACGGCCAGCCGACGGGATACACGAAGAGCCCGATCGAGGCCATCAACTATGCTTCGGTGCACGATAACCAGGATCTGTTTGACAAGATTCAGTTGAAGTCGAGTTTCAGCGATACGATCGCGATGCGCGCGCGCCGGCAGATTCTGGGGATGAGCCTGGTGACGCTTGGAGAAGGCATCCCGTTCTACCAGGGCGGCGACGATCTGCTGCGGTCGAAGGACATGGATCAGAATAGTTTTGATTCCGGCGACTGGTTCAACAAGATCGACTGGAGCGGAAAGACTGCCAACTGGGGAATCGGGTTGCCGATTGCGAGCCAGAACCAGGCGCAGTGGACGATCATGACGCCGTTGCTGAGCAACCCGGCATATACGCCGCAGCCAGCCAATATCGAGATTACCGCGGCGGCGTTCCAGGAGTTCCTGAAGATCCGGTACAGTTCGGGACTTTTCAGGATGGCGACGCTGGGTGAGATTCAGCAGAACCTCAAGTTCCTGAACACCGGGCCGGACCAGATTCCCGGATTGATTGTGATGAAGCTGGATGCGAATGGCGGGCACTACGGACCGTACAAGCACATCCTTGTGGTCTTCAATGCGACTAATGGACAGGTGAACTTCAGCGATCCCAGTTTGCAGGGATTGTCGTTGGCGCTTCACCCGTTCCAGCGGAGCGCGGCCGACCCGATTGCGCGGCAATCTTCGTTCAATTCGAAACAGGGGACGGCGACTGTTCCGGCGCTGACGACGGCCGTGTTTGTGGCTGAGAGATAGCGAAGCGCTAAACCCTAAGAAGCAGATCCTTCACTTCGCCTGCCCCATGGATACGGTGTATCCATGGGGCTCCAAGGCGCTGCGTTCAGGATGACACGTGTCGAGATCACGGAAGATCTGCGCGGGTTAGCGGCAGAGGGAGTTGAGGTCGACTGAGACCTTGGGGTAAGGAGCAAAAGGGATCCCGCGGGCAACCATCGCGCCTTCGAGGGTGTCGGGTTGGTTGGGGAGTGATGGATCGATAGAGCTTGCGTAGAACGGATCATTCTCCGCGTCTTTGAGAGTGATGAAGGAAAAGCATTTACTGCGATAGAGGTCGAGAAGGCGCGGAAGCATGCGGGCGTCGAATGCGCCAACATGCATTAACAACACGTAGGGGATGTCGTGTTTGTAGAGAGCCATTGCCATGGAGCGGCGGAAATCGGCATCGGTGGATGCGGCGTCTAGATAACTGGATTCGAGTTGGGCGATGGCTGCGGTGTCGTTCTTAGCGACGCAGCGAGCGTAGGGTTCGTTCCACATGTAGTCGCCGAAGCTCATGGTGACGGCGGCGATTCTGTATCCGTGGGCAGCGAGGAATTTGCGGGTCTCGGCGCGCTTTTCTTCAGTTTCACCTTCGGCGAGGAAAGGATAGCGGAGCCAGTGCCAGTCGGTGTTTCCGGCGTTCTGTTCAAGGATGGGCTCGTTCTTAAGCAGGTCGGCTTCTCAGTCGGCGAGAGCACTGGTGTTGAGACTCATGTGGGACCAGGTGTGATTGCCGAGGAAGAAGCCGGCGTCGTGCCAGTCTTTGAGCATGGGGGAGGAGGCGGGCTCGCGCTCGATGGCTACACCATTGACGAAGCCGTAGACGGGCGGCATGTGCGCGGATTTCATCGCGGCGATGAGTTTGTGGCCGATCTCGACACGGGTTTCGCCTGGCGGCAGAGCGCTGTGGGCGGGGAGGTCATCCCAGGTGAAGGCGATCTGCTGGGCGGGGGATGAAACAGCAAGTGCGGCGAGAGCGATGAAGAGGCAGAGAGCGCGTGATTCGGTCACGGGTCCATTATGCACTGTTTGGTTTCGTGGTTTCCCACCCAAGCGGAGCTTGGATGGGGCACCCAGCACCCATGTTTGTGGCGATGGGATCGGAACGCGAAAGCAGGTCCTCACTTATTTACCCCATGGACACTCGTGTCTCTGGCCTAGACGTCACCCCAGTCCGAAGCGAAGAACAACTGCAGGTCCTTCGACTTCGCTTCGCTCAGGATGACACTGTTGTTGCAAGAGAGAAGTCCATACAGGAGCGCTGGCAGACGATGAAGCGCATTTGTTATTTCACGTGGATTACGGGGTTGCGGTCCGGGTGGGCGGGATCTTTGATGATTTTGCCACCTTGCATGACGAAGGCCACGCGCTCCATGACGGTGATGTCGGAGAGTGGATCGCCCTGGACGGCGACGATGTCGGCGTAGCGGCCGGGTTCAAGCGTGCCCACGTCCTTGTCTTTTTCGAGCATGGTGGCCGCGTTGATGGTTGCGGCTTGCAATGCTCCGAGGGGCGTCATGCCGCCGCGGACGAGCGCGCCGAATTCCTTTGAGACGGATTCATCGACGTCAGCATCGTCTACCCCATAGGCGATGCGGATGTGATGGGCGAGAGCGAGCTTGAATGCTGGACCTTGCGCGGCCATGATCTCGACGCCCTTGGCGTAGGAATCGGGATCGCGGCCTTTGCTGAGGCCGGTTTCCATGTCGTGCTGGAAGCAGTAGAGGGTGGGAACGAGCCAGGTGTGGTGCTGCTCCATTAGCTCTGCGCCTTCTTCGTCGAGCATGGTGCCGTGCTCGATGGAGTCGACGCCGGCGCGAACGGCTGCTTTGATTCCTGCAGCGCCTTCGGCGTGGGCCATCACTTTCTTGCCGGCGCGGTGAGCGATCTCGACGGCGGCGGCCATCTGTGCTTCGCTCAATTCCTGGACGTGGAAGTCGGAGATGGGATCCATGACGCCGCCGGTGGCCATGAGCTTGATCCAGTCAGCGCCGTATTTGATATCGCGGCGCACGACGTGGGCGATGTCGTCAACGGTGTCGGCGACGTTTTCGCGGCGAGGAAGTTCCATGTCAGGCGAGAAGGGCGTTCCGTCACCGTGGCCTCCGGTGAGCGAGACGCAGCTTCCGGCGGCGGTGATACGCGGGCCGAGGATGATTCCGCGCTTCACCGAATCGCGTAGCGCAAATTGCGGGTAGTCGGACGGACCTTCGCAGGCATCGCGCAGGGAGGTGAAGCCGTGATCGAGCCAGAGACGCAGGTTGTAAGTGCCCCAAAGCGTGGCTTGCGGAATGGATGTTCGCAGATGCGCGGCGATGTTCTGCGTTGTCGGATTGGAGAGGGTGTGCGCGTGGGCGTCTATGAGGCCGGGCAGGACGGTGTAGGAGGAGAGGTCAGTCACGGGGACGCCGGTGGGCGCAGAATCGGCGATGGACTGAATGCGATCGCCGGCAATGAGAATGTAGGCGTGCGGATGTACTGCGCCGGTGCGGACATCGATGAGTTTGCCGGCGAGCACGGCCTGCGTCACTGCTGGTGCGGCGGGCTGTTGAGCATGAATTGTGGCGGCAAGGAAGAGGGTGACAAAGAAACAACGGCGTGAAGGAGTCATCTTGCGATTGAAGGTAACACTCGGCCCAGCCAGACGAAAAGGGAAACCGTTGATTGTATTCAGCCCGGGTTCCAGGGTCGATGGGATTCTTGCCACGCGAGTCGGCGTTTGGTAGAACAACTTCAGATTCGGTCGTCGCTTGTTGACGGAATGGAGCGGCAAAATGAGCACATCTATCCCCCACACAAAACCTCTGGCCCAATTGGATGAATGGGACGATTTTGTCGAAGGGCGTTACAGAGAAGGAAAGTCAGAAGAGGAGTTTCGCGTTTATGATGCGGCGGTGCAGCCGGGGGTGGCGGAGTTTTACCGGCTGAATCACGAGGGGCAGACGGTGGAGTTCGTCCTCGGAAAAGAAAAGGAGTACTTCGGGCTGAAGAAGGGAATGAAGACGATCTGGGAGGCCGCGGACTTCTTGAATACTCTGGTCGACGACAGCGATCCCGATACCGATCTGACCCAGACGGAGCATCTACTGCAAACGTCGGAGGCGATCCGACGCGATGGGCATCCGCGGTGGATGGTGTTGACGGGGTTTCTGCACGATCTTGGGAAATGCCTGTGTCTTTATGGTGAGCCGCAATGGGCAGTTGTGGGCGATACGTTTCCGGTGGGATGCGCGTGGTCAGAGGCTGTCGTTTTCCACGAAGATTTTGCGAACAATCCCGATCGAAACGTACCGGAGTATCAGACGAAATATGGGATCTATGAGCCAAATTGCGGGCTAGAAAAGCTTCACATGTCGTTCGGACACGACGGATACATTGCCGAAGTGATGAAGCCCTATCTACCGATTGAGTCGCTGTACATGCTGCGACTCCATTCGTTTTACCCCTGGCATCGTCACAGAGCGTACGATCATCTCGCGAACGATCAGGATCGGGAGATGCTGGAGTGGGTGCTGAAATTTAATCAGTACGATCTTTATTCGAAGGGACATTCCAAGCCGGATGTGCGGGAATTGAAGCCGTATTATGACGAGCTGTTTGCGGAGTTTTTGCCGGAGAGAGTGGCCTGGTAGGGCGACCGCGCTGAAGCGATTAGATCTGGCAAGAAAAGCAGAAAGAGCAACTGCAGGTTCCTCCACTCCCGTTGGTCGGTCGGAATGACAGTCTGGAATGAGGCTCGAGGTTCCCAAATGAGATGGCCGCCGGTGATCCGGCGGCCATTGATGTTTCGGTCACTGTGAGTGGAGTTGGGATTACTGGATATTCGTGCCGGAGGCGGTCGTTGAGGCGTGGTTATCAAGCGAAGTGTTCGCGAGCCAGGTTTTCAGTTTTGGTTCCTGAAGGTCGCGAAGTTCGATGCAACCGTTGATGTGTTCGATGGCGTGCTTGAGCGCCTGGTCGGCATCGGGAACCTTATGCTCGGCGAAGAACTGCGAGACTTCATCACGTGCTGATTCTGAACAAAAGGCGCTGGTGGCGCCGACGAGGACGCTGCCCATTTCAGGCGTGAACTCCTTTTTCACTTCATCCCAGTGGCTCTGGATGAACTTCCATGCAAGATCGCGGTTCTTATCGGTGTCAAGCGAGATAGCGAGTTGGATTGCGGCGTCCTGATTGCGGACTTTGTCGGAGACTGCATATTCCAGAGCACGTTTGGCGAGGTCGGGGTTTTCGAAACTGGCGAGAAGGCGAAGCGCGCCGATCTGGATCTCCGGGTTTATGGAAGTCTCAGAGATCGTCTGCAATTCATCGAAAAGAGTTGCGTCGCCATTGCGTGCGGTGATCTGCAAAGCAGTCTGTGCGATGTTGGGGTCAACTGCATCGGGACTGGCCAGGTATTTCGTGCTGATTTCGCGGGCCTGTCCGAGAATTTGGGGATCTTTCGCTTCGCCGAGAGCGGCGAAGAGGAGCGCACGCAGCTGCTTTTTGTCGGGTGAATCGTTGTCGGAGGGCGGGCCCAGTTTTGCGTACTCGGGTGCAAACGTCCGCCGGAACCATGAGTCGAGCGCGTCTTTCTCTTCGGGAGTAGAGGCGATCCGGGAATCGACGGCACCCAATCCATCGAGTGCGGATGAGACGACATTTGAATTGGAATCGGCTTTGAGAGAAGCAACAAGATTCATGTAGTCGCCGACAGTAGCCTTGTTGGCACGGACCTGGGCCCACTCGTCGCCGATGAGGCTGATGCGCTCGGTGGGCGAAAGTCCGGGTTCAACCTGCGAGGCGAGAGTTGCGTAGGCGTCCGGCGTATATGCAGTGCGATAGTATCCCTTGCCATCCGCATTGGCGAAAAAGAGCGTTGCTTGCGGCACAGTAAGAGAAGTTGTCTCGGGCGTGAGTAACTGGCATTCCTGCTTGTCTTCGCCAGTCTTGAAGCAGACGGGGAGTGTCCATTTCTGCGCTGCGTCGGGTTGCACGCTGGGGCTGACGTAGAAGCGCTTTTGCGAGACTGCAACCTTGCCATTCGTGGGCTGACCGAAGGTCAGCAGCGGAACGCCTGCCTGGGCTACAAGGCTTTCCATGATTTTGTCGACAGGCTTGTGGCTGGTAGCAGTTTGCGCGTTCCAGAAATCTTCGGCCGTGGCGTTGGCATAGAGGTGCGCTATGAGGTAGTTATGAACGCCCTGGCGGAAAGTTTCGGGTCCAACGTAGTTTTCTACGCTCAGCAGGACGTTACCGGCCTTTCCATACGAGATGCCGTCGAACATCTGCTCGATCTCCGCCGGAGTTTCGGCGCGAGCGCGAATGGCGCGCGTGGTCGGCTGGGCATCGAGGTTCAAAGTGCCGTCCATGCCTGAAATGACGGCTTGATCGATTTTCCACTCGGGGTGCATTGCCTCAACGGGTTTGTTCTCCATCCAGGTGGCGAAGCCTTCGTTGAGCCAGATGTTGTCCCACCACTGCATGGTGACGAGATCGCCAAACCACTGGTGCGCCATTTCGTGCGCGATCACCAGGGCCACTCCGGTTTTGGCATTGATGGATGCGGTCCTCGGATCAATCAGAAGCGCGGTTTCGCGGTAGGTGATGGCGCCGAAGTTTTCCATGGCGCCGGCTTCGAAGTCGGGCAAGCCGATGAGGTCGAGCTTCTTGAGTGGATAGGGAATTCCGAAGTAGGTGTTGTAGTAGTGCAGCACGTATTTGGCTACATCGACACCGTAGGTGGTGAGGGCAACCTTGTCAGGAGTGGCGCAGGTGCGGATGGCTACGCCGTCTTGTTCGCCGGAGCTGCACTGGAAATCGCCAACGAGGAAGGCAACGAGGTAGGTGGACATTTTGGGGGTGGTGAGGAACTTGAGGGTGTGTTTGTCTGCGCCGGGGCCCGGCGAGTCGCCAACAATGGGTCCGTTGGAGATGGCGGTGTCATTCTTATCGACGATGAGGGAGATATCGAATGTGGCCTTGAAGGCTGGCTCATCGAAGGACGGAAAGGCGCGGCGGGCGTCGGTCGATTCGAATTGGGAGACGGCGTAGTTGCGTTTCGCAGTTTTGGAGAGATAGAAGCCACGAAGTTCACTGTTCAGGATTCCGCTGTATTCGATTTTCAGAGTCGCTTTACCTGCCGGCAACCGGTCGGGGACGGTGAAGGTGGCTTGTTGCTTCTCATCGTCGAGAGAGACGGTGGCGGCTTGTTCTTTGCCGGCTGCCTCGATCTTGACCGATTTAAAGGTGAGATCGTGAGCGTTGAGCGTGATGCTGGTGGCGGGCTCGGCGAGTGTGATGTCGATGACTTCAGAGCCGGAGAATGTCGCGGCTTTGAGATCGGGAGCGAGTGTCAGGGAGTAACGCTGAGGGCGGACGGTGGTGGGGAGGCGCTGGGCCAGGGATGTAAGGGTGGCGGCGAAGGTGATAGCGGCGAAGAGACAACAGGTGAAAGCAAGGCGCACGAGGCGCAATGGGGAAGCGTGGGTAATTTTCATTTCATCCTCTAAAATACGGCGGGCGTTGCGTCGGTACGAACAGACACGCTGAGCCGGTCATCTACCATGACTGCGCATTGATGACGCCCACGTCATTCTAGGGTACTGGGGCGCACATTGGTAATACGGAAAGTTACCAGGCGGAGTTCCGGAGTGACGAGCGGCGCAGTTTTATTGGATTTCGACCGAATCGGCAGATTCTGAGGACTTTCTGGGGAGGAGGGAGTCGAGGAGGAGGAGGCAGGCGCCGACGACGATGGAACTGTCGGCAACGTTGAAATCGGGCCAATGGTAGCCGAAGATGTGGACTTCGATGAAGTCGACAACGGAGCCGAAAGCGACGCGGTCCTGCAGGTTGCCAAGCGCTCCGCCAAGCACCAAGGCAAGAGCGACGGTGGCGAGGGTTATCCGGCTGCCGAGGCGGATTAGCGCGATGAGGACGGCGATGGCGGCGAGTGCCGAAAATGCGATCAGGCCCCAGCGGACGGCATTGGGCGACGCGGAGTCGGCGAAGAGGGAGAAAGCTGCGCCCTCGTTGAGCCAGTGGGTGATGCGCAGGAAGCCGGGAATGACCAGGATGCCTTCGCCCAATGGAACGTGGGAGGCCACGATGGACTTCGTGATGCGATCGAGGACGATTATGGCGGCCGAAATGAGGAGGAGCCACGGGAGTTTGCGCGGCGCGGGAAAGCTCACTGGGCGACCTCACACAGTGGACAGTGAATAGTGAGAAGTGAACAGTGGACAGGTAACAGTGAACAGTGAGAAGTGAACAGTGAACAGTGTTTGCGGGTAACGGGGAAGGTCATTGAATGGCCTCCGGCGGCGGTTCGGGAATTCCCATTTCGTGGAGCGCGTTGTGGCAACGGGTGCAGACATTTTGCCAAATGCCGTAGTTGGAGACTTCGGGCATGAAATTCCAGCAGCGGGCGCATTTGTGGCCGCCTGCAGGCAGGGCAACGATGGCGAGAGGAACGTCGGGCGTGCTTTCGACCACGCTGACGGCCGAGACGTTGATGATTTCCTTGAGGCCTGATGCGTGCTTCTGAAGAAGCTTCAGCATGGAGCCTAACGCGGAGATCTGGAGATCGGCTTCCAGACCCTTGCCGATGCGTTTGGCCTGGCGAGCTTCTTCGAGGACGCGGAGGGCCTCATCGCGCAGGGCGAAGATCTGCTTCCACTCTGCCAGCAACGGCGCGGGATCCGCAGAATAAATCTCTTCGGGTTTCGGGAAGAGGGCGAGGTGGACGCTGGGTTCGCGAGTGGCAGTTGCGGGGAGGTACTCCCAGACTTCGTCGGCGGTGAAGCTCATGATTGGCGCAACGAGACGCACGAGGGTTTCGGTGATCTGCCAGAGGACGGTTTGCGCGGAGCGGCGTTGATGGCTCGTGGGCGCAAAGGTGTACATGCGGTCTTTGAGGATGTCGAGGTAGAACGAACTCAAGTCGACGATCGCGAAATCGTTGATGGCCTGGTAGACGCGGTGGAACTCGAATGCCTCGTAGAAGCCGAGGATTTTTTCGGTGAGGTCGCGGGTGCGAGCGAGCATGTACTGATCGAGCGGAAGAAGCTCCGCTTCTTTGATCCTTTGGATTTCAGGGTTGAATCCATGAAGGTTTCCGAGCAGGAAGCGGAAGGTATTGCGGACCTTGCGATAGAGCTCGGCACAGCGGGCCATAAGGCTTTCGCTGGCGGCCATGTCTTCGCGGAAGTCGATAGAGGCAACCCAGAGGCGGACGATTTCTCCGCCCATGCGGTCGGCGATGTCGACGGGATCGACGCCGTTGCCGAGGGATTTGGACATAGCGCGGCCTTGTTCGTCGAGAGTCCAGCCCGCGGTGGCGACGTGCGAATAGGGTGCGCGACCGCGAAGAGCGACGGAGGTAAGCAGCGAGGAATGGAACCATCCGCGGTGTTGGTCGCCGCCTTCGAGGTAGAAGACTTCAGGGGCTAAAGCCCGGGCTTTCTCCTGGGGATTGCTCGGCACGACTGAAGTCGTGCCCTGACGCTTCGTGCCTTCCGAGGCGTTCTTGTTACTTTCCGCAGTTGTGTTGTTCTGGTTTTGGAAGGCCTTATAGATGGTGCGCAGATCCGGATCGGATTCGCAGACCGCGAACCAGCTTGTGCCGGAGTCGAACCAGACGTCGAGGATGTCGGTCTCTTTGCGGAAAGTTGTGCCGGCGCAGTGAGAGCACTTCGTTCCGGCGGGAAGCAACTCGGCAATCGGCGTGGTGTGCCAGGCATCGGCGCCTTCGCGTTCGAAGAGGCCGATGATTTTGCGATCGAGAGGGGCGTCGATGATGGGCTGATTGCAGCCTTCGCACATGAACACGGCGATAGGCACGCCCCAGATGCGCTGGCGGCTGATGCACCAGTCGGGGCGCGTCGCGATCATGTTGGTGATACGCTCCTTGCCCCACGACGGGTCCCATACAACTTTGTCGATTTCCTCGATGGCTAATTGACGGTACGTTGTCTCGGAACCGTCGGCGCGTTTCATAGGGGTTTCAAGCGAGATGAACCACTGCTCGGTGGCGCGGAAGATGACGGGATGGTGGCAGCGCCAGCAATGGGGGTAAGAGTGCTCAAGGTCAGAAACGGCGAGCAGAGCACGCTGTTCTTCAAGCATGGCGACGATGATTGGGTTAGCGGCCCAGACCTTTTTCCCCTCGAAAGGAGGGAGTGAGGCATGGGGCCACGCGGCGGGATCAACGTGCAGATGGCCGGAGGCATCGACGCGGCAAGTCTGGTCAAGATCGTATCGCTGGCCGGTGTAGAAATCGTCGGCGCCATGGGAGGGAGCGGTGTGAACTGCTCCGGTGCCCTGATCGGCAGTGACGTAGGGGGCGAGAACGCCGAGGATGCTGCGCTCGAGGAAGGGATGTTTGAAGGTGGTGTGCTCGAGCGCGCTGCCTTTGAAGCGGGCGACTTCTGTGGTTGCGCCGAGTTTGCAGGCTGCGATGACGGAAGGAGCTAGCTCGGCGGCGACGATATAGACGGGCGCTGTCGAGTCCGCAACCCCGGTCCCCAAATGCGAGGGACCGGGGGCACCCTGGTCATTGATTGAAGGAGAATCCTGGTCTGTGATCGCAAGGGCAACGTATTCGAAGTCGGGGTGGAAGGCAACGGCCATGGATGCGGGGATAGTCCATGGGGTCGTGGTCCAGATGATGGTGTGGACTTCTCGTCCAAAGAGCGCTTTGTCGAGGTTTCCGGGCGGGGAAGTCATCCGGTAGCGGACATATATGGAGGGGCTGGTGTGCTGCTCGTATTCAACCTCGGCTTCGGCGAGGGCGGTGCGGTCGTGAATGCACCAGTAAACGGGCTTGAGTCCGCGGTAGACGAAGCCTTTTTCGAGGAAGCCGTAAAAGGCTTCCAAAGTGCGGGCCTCATAGTCGCGTGCCATGGTCATGTAGGGCTTGTCCCAGCGGCCGAAGCACCCGATACGTTGAAACTGAGAGGTTTGCAGGTCAACGTATTTCTGTGCATAGGCGCGACAGGCCGCGAGGACCTCGGGAACGGGCATTTCGAGCTTTTTGCGGCCGAGCTGTTCGTCGACCTTGATCTCGATGGGCAGGCCGTGGCAGTCGTAGCCGGGAACGTACGGAGAATCGAATCCGGCCATGGTCTTCGATTTGACGACGAAGTCTTTGAGCCCCTTGTTCAGGGCGTGTCCGAGGTGAATGGGGCCGTTGGCGTAGGGAGGTCCGTCGTGGAGAAGGTAAGCGGGACGACCGGCGCAAGCCGCACGCAACTTGTCATAGAGGTGGGTAGCGGCCCATTTTTCGAGCCGAAGAGGCTCATTCTGGGGCAGATTGGCCTTCATCGGGAATGCAGTTTGCGGCAAGGTCAAGGTCGCCTTCAACTCCGGCGCTGGAGACATTGGAACTCCCTGGTGCGGTGAAAAGATCTTGAATGTTTAGTGTAAAGGAGCAGGAAAGATTTTTTAGGTAACAACTGATCTCTGGGGCCGTCTATCGTTTATGGGAACCTTCACTTCGGAGAAATACGAATCTCTGGAGGGCGCGACAAGCCAAAACGGCTCGTGTCTTCATCTAAAGACAAGGACGGGCAATGTCGAGCATAATGGAAGGATGGATCAGGAGGCGAGCGATAGCCAACCGGGGCAGTCGCTGCCGAGAGGGCCAGCATCGGCAACTATGGCAAACGACGTTTTAATCCAGCCAGATTCGGAGACGAGGGACGTACCCTCAATGGAAGGTCATGAGCTTGACTCGTTCCTGGGAAAGGCTTTTGAAGAGAAGCCGATCTGGAAAGAACTCTACACAAATATCCATGACGTCTTTTTCCCTACCAAACTCCCACCACTCGTTCTGACTTCGAAGCCGATACCGGTTCCGGACCGGATGGCGGTGAAGGCGAATCCCTGGGCCGTGGGTACGTCGAGTTTTGTGAATCTCGCCATCCTCGCTGTGGCGATCTGGCTCGGTATCACGATCATTCACCCGGTCGTGAAACCGACAAATTTGACCAATGTGGATGTCAGCGACATTCTGAAGGCGCCGAAATTGACTACCCCGGCGGGCGGCGGCGGTGGTGGCGGTTCTCACGACATTGTGGATCCCATGAAGGGCAAGCTGCCCCCGCGGATGAAGGATCCGATTACGCCTCCGATGGTGCCGATTCTGGAGAAGCCGAAATTGGCATTCCAACCGGCTATCAATGTGCAGAAGGACATCACCCTGCCGGATAACCCGCAGATGGTGAACTTCGGAGTGAAGAACTCCGCCAATGTACAGCTGGCCTCGAATGGCTCGGGCGGCGGCGGAGGCATGGGCAGCGGCTATGGCGGCGGAATTGGTTCGGGAAATGGCAACGGGTTTGGTCCCGGCAGCGGTGGAAATACCGGTGGTGGCGTGTATCACATTGGTGGCGGGATTTCCGCCCCGATACCGATCTTTACGCCGGAAGCAGAATTCTCAGATGAGGCGCGGCGCGCCAAGTACCAGGGAGTCTGCCTGATCTCGCTGATCGTGGATGCACAGGGCAATCCGCAGAACCCGCGCGTTGTTCGACCGCTGGGCATGGGGTTGGATGAAAAGGCGCTGGAGGCGGTGAGAAAGTACAAATTCAAGCCCGCGATGAAGGGCAATTCGCCTGTGCCGGTGATGATGAGCATCGAGGTCAACTTCAGGCTGTACTGAAATGCAGGGATTAGGGAACAGGGACTAAGGACTAGGGAATAAGGCGGAGCGAGGCGCAATGAGCGTTTCGCTCTTTTGTTTTGTGGCCTTCCTGGCTTTTGAACGCTGAGACGGACGACTTCGGTATCAATCGATTTAGTAAAGATCCCCCGCAGAAATCGGGCGTGGTAATCTTCGGTGTTCGACCTGAGGAGGGATTCGCGATGCGTGTGGCTGCGGGCAAGTGTGGGATTTGGGTGGCGGCTTTGGTGGTGATGGGTTGCGTGGCGAAGACGGCACCTGCCCAGAGCGATTATCCCTTCCGCAATACTTCGCTTTCGGACGATGCGCGCATTCAGGATTTACTGGGTCGATTGACACTCGACGAGAAGGTGTCGCTCATGAGCGATCATCCGAAGATCGAGCGGCTTGGCATTGTCTTCTCAGGGCAGGTAGAGGGGCTTCACGGCGAAGCTCTGGGCGGACCGGCGAACTGGGCCGCGCGCGGAAGGCAGCCTGCGCCGACGACAACCTTTCCGCAGGAGAAAGGGCTGGGTGCGACGTGGGACCCGGAGCTGCTGAAGAATATCGGCGCGCTCGAAGGCTACGAGACGCGCTACTTCTATCAGAATCCGACGTGGGACCGCGGCGGCGTGGTGGTGCGTGCGCCGAACGCGGATTTGAGCCGCGATCCACGATGGGGACGGACCGAAGAGTCGATGGGCGAGGATCCTTACCTGGTGGGCACGCTGACAGTCGCGTTCATCCACGGATTGCAGGGACCGATTCCGAAGCACTGGCAAGCTGCTTCACTGATGAAACATTTCATGGCGAATGAGAACGAAAACGGGCGCACGCATACGTCTTCGGATTTCGATGAGCGGCTGTTCCGCGAATACTACTCGGTGCCGTTTCGCATGGGGTTTGAAGAAGGCGGATCGCGCGCGGTGATGGCCTCGTATAACGCGTGGAACGGAACGCCGATGACGGTGAATCCAGTGCTGAAGAACGTGATGATCAAGGAGTGGGGCAATGACGGGTTGATCTGCACGGACGGCGGCGCGCTGGGACTTCTGATCACGGCGCACAAGGCGTTTCCGGACAAAGAGCATGGATCGGCAGCGGCGGTGAAAGCAGGGATAAATCACTTTCTCGACACGTACAAGCCGGACCTGACGAAGGCGCTGCAGGATGGGCTGCTGACGGAAACGGATATGGATGCGTCGCTGAAGAACCTGCTGAGGCTGTATTTGCGGCTGGGAGAGATGGACGCGCCGGGAGCGGATCCCTACGCGAAGATCGGGGTTGTGACGGACGGGGACGTCCCGCCGTGGGAGCGCGCATCGAGCAGGGAACTGGCCCGACAGGCGACGGATGAATCGATTGTGCTGCTGAAAAACGAGGGAAATACGCTTCCGCTCGACAAGACGAAGGTGAAGACGATCGCGGTGATTGGACCGTGGGTCGATACGGTATTGCAGGACTGGTATAGCGGAACGTGGTCCTACAACGTGACGATCCTGGATGCAATTCGCGAGGCTGTGGGCAAAAACGTGAAGGTGCTGTTTGCAGATGGCTCGGATGAGAACGAAGCCGAGGCTCTCGCGAAGAAGGCGGATGTCGCGATCGTGGTTGTCGGCAATCATCCCGTGTGCAATGCAGGATGGGATCAGTGCCCGACACCTTCCAATGGGAAAGAGGACGTGGATCGCAAGACAATTGTGCTGGAGCAGGAAGAGCTGGTGAAAAAGGTGTTCGCCGCGAATCCGAAGACAATTGAGGTACTGCGGTCAAGTTTTCCGTACGCGATTGTCTGGAGCCAGGAACACGTGTCGGCGATTGTGCACATGACGCACAACAGCCAGGAAGAAGGGCATGGACTGGCGGATGTTTTGTTTGGCGATTACTCGCCCGCGGGGCGCCTGACACAGACGTGGCCAACGGGGGATGATCAGTTGCAGCCGATTCTCGACTACAACCTGCTGGATGGAGAGACGTATCTCTATAGTAAGAAGAAGCCCCTCTATGCGTTTGGGTATGGGCTGAGCTATGCGACGTTTGACTATCGCGGTGTGAGCACGAGCGCATCGCGGATGGATGGCGACGGAAGCGTGCAATTGCAGGTGAAGGTAAAGAACACTGGCAAGCGGGCGAGCGACGAAGTGGTCGAGATGTATGTGCAGCACTTAAGTTCAGCGGTGACCCGGCCGCAACTGGAGTTGAAGGGATTCAAGCGGGTGCGCATTGAGGCTGGAGCGGAGAAGGATGTGACGCTGGAACTGAAGGCACGCGATTTGGCGTACTGGGATGCGCCGGATCATGTGTGGCGTGTGGAGAAGGAAAAGGTGCGCATCCTTGCGGGTGGTTCCAGCGATCAACTTCCGGTGCAGACAGTGGTGGATGTGACCGCGGTGAAGGATTACAAGCCTTGATCGCACCCGGCTTGTGTTCGTCATCGGAATAACAATGTTGAAGCTCACACCGGTCATTATCAACAGGCCCGGAGATCCGGTTCTTCATCGGATTCATCAGGGATCCAAGCATCGCAAGTATCTTGCATGCGGGCGAGGGTTGTCACTTAGCGGCGGGCGGGCGTGGGGACGGCGCGGGCAATTGGAAGATCTGGATGGCGCCTGCGTTGAGGATGGCAACGCGCTGCCCCGAAGGCGAGATTGCCACATTGCCGCCGCCATCGAGAATTGGGGTGAGCGGCGCTTCCAGCACCACCTTATTGTTGGCCGCATCGAACACTCTAACCATTTGACCTTGGATATCGCTCGCACCCAGCAGGCGCTTCTTATAGCGTTCGGCTGAAAGCTTGAGCAACAGCGTTTCTCGCGCTATGCGCGAACCGCCGGGATCCATCAGCAGCAATGGCCACATCGTATTCGTCGCCGTCCTTGCCTCCCAGAGCGAATCGCCGCGGGTCGACATCGCCGCCAACTTCCACCCGCCGTTTGGATCGCACGTGGTCACCAGCAATTCTGACTCGGAGATATAGCTGTACTTCGGCGGGCAAGTCGACTCTAAGTGGGCCACCACTCGGTCTCCTCCGGCATAGTAGTTCAACTTCAGCAGCCACTTAATTCCTTTGTCTCGCGACGCTTCAAGATAGCCGTCGGAATTCATGGGCCAATCGGAGGTCTGAGAAGTGTACGGGGATCGGGTGACACGCATCACCTCGCCGGATGCCCGCTTGATCGTGCGCGACACAAGCACGTCCTGTCTGCCGGGTATCGGCCCGTCCACGCCGGCATTGGGCGGATCCGGCGCAGGAAGGGCGCCCTCGCTGGTCTTCTGAGCGGCAGTTCCGGACTCAAGGGAGTTGGTGACCATGAATTGCTGCCTGGGGTCCAGCTGCATCCAGAGCAGTCGGCCCGGCAAATGGAGGTACGGTTTCGTCTTGAGCTCGGCGTCACCCTGATCGAGACCACCAGGCCCGCGCAGCAGAAACTGTCCATCGTTGAGCATCCATAGATAGCGCGATCGGTCGGGCACGATCCACTCCGCCTGGGACTCGATTTTGCCACTCGGAATCGCCACCACCAGGGCTCGAATCCGTTGCTCCTTGCCTTCTGTCTCGTCATCGGAATCACGCTCGATGAGTCCGGACACACGAAAGGTGAACAAGATTCGGTCTTCGTCGAGGAAATCAAGGCTGACCAGGCTCTGCCGGCGCAAGAGGTAGTGCGCGCCCGGAAGGGAAAAGCCAAGCGGGCCGAAAGGAATCGAGAACGACGGCGGCAGACTGGGAGTCTGGGGATATTGGTCGAGGATCTTTCGATGTGCTCCTTTGTCGGATTGCGGCCTGTTAGGGTTTGGCAACGGCGGATACTCCGGGAGAAACTGCCCACGCACGAAGGATGTTGCGGCCAGAAGGAGGCACAACCCCGTCAAAGCTGACGAAATGCGGACCCGTCCAACAATGAATTCAATTTTCACCATATGATTCCCTTGAAAGCGAGAGAGACCTTTAATGCCGATTAACCGAGATCGTAGAAAGTCAGCGCAGCCGGGACGGCTGTCTGACGAGGCGGACGTTCAATGCACTCAGAACACTGCCAAGTCGTATCATATGCAATTCGGCCCGCGAAAGGATTTGAGAAGATTCGAATGATGCAAAGAGACCGGGACTTGGTCGCTTCCATACAGGCGCTACGGGCCATCGCAGTGGTTTTCGTGGTCCTGAACCACTTGTCCGGTGACGCTGGTCTGTTCGGTAGAATCCGGGAGATATGGCAAACGACGCGAGGATCCTCGCCCTGAACGAAAGTCTCGCCCTTCCGGGAGGCGTGCAGATCGTGGAAGGGAACGGAGGCCTGCCGAAGATTCAGATTCACACGGCTTCCGCGGAGTCAGAGATCTATCTCCACGGTGCGCAAGTGACTGCCTGGAAGCCCGCAGGCGCGGACGAAGTCCTCTTTGTGAGCGAGAAGTCGCATTGGGAGGATGGTCGAGCCATTCGCGGAGGAATCCCGGTCTGTTTTCCGTGGTTCCGCGCCAAGGCAGATGACCCGAAGGCTCCGGCACATGGGTTTGTACGCACAAGGGAGTGGAAACTTGAGGCACTGACGGAGGAGCCAGGCGGCTCAATCTGTGCGTATCTCTCGACAGAAAGCGACGCGACGACTCGACGATGGTGGCCTTTTGAGTTTCGACTGGAATATCGAATAACGGTTGGCGGGCTGCTGACCCTGGAACTGCGGTTGAAGAACACCGGCCAGTCGGCGCTGCGATTTGAAGAAGCGTTGCACACCTACTTCAACGTAGGCGATGTGGAACGGGTGAAGGTGAGGGGCCTGGATGGGGCCGCTTACCTGGATAACCGGGATGGGAACCGCAGAAGGACGCAAACAGGTGACCTTCAGCTCTCCGCGCAAACCGACAACGCGTTCTCTGGAACTTCGGGGCCTGTCGGGATAGTGGATGAGGTCCTTGGGCGGACGTTGAGGACGGAGAAGCGAAACTCCGGTTCGACGATTGTCTGGAATCCCTGGCGCGACGGGGCAGTTTCGATGTCAGATTTCGAAGCAGACGAGTGGCGCAGGATGCTTTGTGTTGAGGGCGGAAACATCCTGGATTCGGCGGTTCTGCTGGAGCCCCAGGAGGCTCATACGCTGACTGTGGAAATCAGTACTGCCACTAAACAGGTGCAGTAAGAGTGGGTCTGGCTGCACTCCGTTTACACGGTAACTTACCATTCGCGGAACCAGCTAAAACGCTGAAAACGCTAACTTTTTCAGCGACTTACACGTAAGGTAGTTACCAAAGTTTTATTGACTCATAACGGTACTTACCCTACTGTTGAGACTCCAAACTTGGTTCAGATAGGGACGGTTCAAGATTCGGCCGTTAAGAAGTCCGCACTTGTGTGGTCCGTTGAAATCGTGTGTTTCGCTCTGATTCCACGGACACTGAATTTCTTTGAGGGCTACGGCAACTAGCCGGCTCCTTCTTGGTTTGGTCATTTTCAGGATCCAGCGCTGACTGACCGGGTGACATTTGGCGGACAGGTGCAGAGCGATGCTCGCGTCAGCGATCCGACTCTTCAGGACGGATGACGCAAAGCCCGATTTGCAATTGAAATAATTCCTCTCCTTCGGGTGCCTCGTGAGTCCAAATCTGCTTGTTCTCAGCATTCTCAGATCTGCCGAAACACGTACTCTGCTCAGTCAAATCCTGGAGAGGGGCGGCCACAAGCTTGTGCAAGCTTCTGGCCCCGAGCAGGCCCGAATCCTGCTCGACAATGGAGTCGAACCCGATCTTGTAATCCTGGAGTCGTCATTACCGACGAGTTCTTCTGGCTTCTACAACATCCTCCGAGATTCCGCGAAGTTTGCTGTTTGCCTGGTTTATGGTTCAGGCGAGCTGAACGCCAGGAACCAGGCTGCAGCTCTGGGAGTTCATCTTTTCCTGGAGAGGCCACTGATCGAGGGCGATATTCTCTCGATGCTTGATCAAGTTTCAAATCCATGTTCCCTGGAGCAAGAACGGGAACCTGGATGGTCGAGCCTGGCCAAACCCGTTGGTGCGAACTTCGAGGCACGCGGAGTGATTCGCGAAGAACTGGGCGACGGAAGGTACTTTCTTGCCGCCACACCTTCCATGCTGAAGATCTATCGACAGGTCCAGCTTCTCGCGGACGTGGATGCTCCGGTTCTGATCCTTGGCGAGAGTGGCACCGGCAAGGAAGTGATTGCACATCTGATCCATAAGCATTCGCGCCGAGCGCAGCATAGCTTCGTGAACGTAAATTGTGCAGCATTACCGACCGATCTGCTCGAAAGCGAACTGTTTGGATATCGCCAAGGTGCATTCACGGGCGCCATCAAGGACAAGCCGGGCAAATTTGAACAAGCCTATCGCGGCACATTGCTGCTCGACGAAATTGGCGAGATGAGTGCGCAGATGCAGGCGAAACTTCTGCATGTGCTTCAGGATGGCCAGTACAACCGTCTAGGTGCGCGCGAAAGCAGCAGGGCAGACGTGCGTGTGATCGCGGCGACGAATGTGCAGATTGAAAGCGCGCTAGTGGGTAAAACGTTCCGCGAGGACCTGTACTATCGGCTTAATGTCTTCACCATCAATGTGCCTCCACTGCGCGATCGCCGCGAGGAGATTCCATACCTGATCGAGGAAACCATCCGCAGAATGTCGGAATCGTTGCGCAGCGGGCATGATTTTATCTTCCCGTCGCGGCTGATGGACGCCATTCTTCTTTACGACTGGCGTGGCAACGTCCGCGAGCTGCGGAATTTCGTTACTCGCACGATGACAATGCGCGATCCTGAGACAGCGATCCGAGAATTGGAGACAAAGATCGACGCAGGCTCTCGAGTAGTGCAAGAGGAGCCAGCCCCATTGCCGCTTACCGAAAACACGGGAATGCGCTCCATTGTGCGCGACATGAAGGATCGCGCCGAGGCACAGATAATCAAGGATGCGCTCGAGGTCTCAGGCTGGAACCGACGGCACGCGGCCAAATATCTGAACATCAGTTATCGAGGCCTGCTCTACAAGATTCAGCAACATCACCTGACGCCCAAAGCTCCCTCGTTGAGCCGACCCGCGTGGCATCTTCAGGGGCTGAATATGCCTTCGAAACTCCCCTTTTGAATCGATCCCAAACCTAGGACCGATCTCATAAATCCCGAGGTCTATCGATTGAAGGTACTTTGTTGCTTGCTTGCACTCAAGTGCAATCGTTTGCACACATTTGCGTAATAGTATGCAAAGCCTTGCATACTCGGGTTAGCTTCATAGGCACTTGCGGCCAAATCTTGTTAATTTCGGTGAAAACAGCCTAAAAACTGCTGAAATGTTTCTCCTCTTTTCATCACTATTGGTCATTCTCTTGCAAGAAGGTCGGTGAAGAACACTCCCATGTCCATAGAAGCCACCCAGCCCGTCCAAGGCATCGAGCTTCCCAGCGCGGAGTTCATCTTTGGGATTACCGCTGGGATGCGAGGAATTCGCGAAAGGATCGAGCGGGCGTTTCACGACGATTTGCCAGTTCTGATTGAAGGCGAGAGCGGAACGGGCAAGGAAGTGATAGGCCGGTTTCTTCACAGGTATTCGCGTCGCAGCGAGGGGCCGTTCTTGAACCTTAACTGCGCCGCTTCCCCGGCGAGTTTGTTGGAAAGCGAAATCTACGGGTACGAAAACGATGCAACCGCCAGGGTTCAGGCGACTCCAAGGGGCCCTATTGGCTTGGCGTCGGGTGGGACGCTCTTCTTCGACGAGATAGGTGATCTGGATTTGTCTTTGCAGCGGCGACTGGCAGAGACGCTCGCATCTGGTCGCTACGGACTTTGCGCCAGTAGCGAATACCGGGCCGTCGACGCGCGCCTCGTCTTTGCCTCGAGTGCAGACGCGAAGGCCGGGCCGCAGAACCACAGACTTTTTGAAAAGTTGTTGCAGCCCTTTGCTCATTATCACTTGCGGCTGCTCCCGCTGCGTGAGCGCAAGCAGGACATCCCTAATCTTTGCGAGTATCTGCTGGGCAAGTTTGCACACGAATTTGGCCGGTCGGTCCCAGTCCTCAGTTCAAATGCACTCGAAGTGTTCCAGAAATGGAAATGGCCGGGAAACATTCGCGAGTTGGAGAACTGGATGGCAAGGATCGTCATCTTTGGTGCCGAGGAAGCGATCGGTCTCCAATTTAACCGCCAACTCGTAACCTGGCAGGACCCGGTGATGAGGAGACAGGCAGTTAGCGGGCAAATGGACCATGTGAGGCGACTGCGCAGACACAGTTGAAGTTGTGAAGGATCTGGGGAGATTTGCTGCAATTTGGGGTAACCTGCAGTCATTTTTGGCGTTTTGGCCAATGAAAAAAGGGTATCGGTCGTGGAATCAGAGATTTGTGTTTCAAAGGACAGGTAAGCGGAGAGTTGTTACTGAAAGTACCTCCCGCTAGTTACCGCAGAGGTACTTCGGCGCCCCTAATAGGGCATTGTTTAACACGCCGAGGTCACCGACTATTGGACAGGGTTTCTCCGCCTCCGGTTTTAAGTTGAAAGGCGCCGAAGTTGAGAGAGATTCGGGCGTCCAAGGGGTTTCAAAAAAACTTCGGGCATGTAGCCCACAGGGCGAAGCTATGTTCTGATTCAACCGCAAGCGCAAGTTGCAACGGAGGTAACAACGCAAGTGGTGACGCTACAGTGCATAGAAACGCGAGTGGATCCGGCACTTCCCTGGTGTGCTGTGTACACACGCCACCAACACGAAAAGACCATCGGGGAGATGCTCAAAGCCAAAGGCTTCGAGATTTTTCTGCCGGTCTATGAGTCGACCCGGCGGTGGAAGGACAGGCAGAAGGTTCTGTCGCTGCCGTTGTTTCCTTGCTATGTTTTTGTGCGCGGAGCGCACGAGCGTCGGCTTCCTGTGCTGACGACCCCGGGTGTGCACATGATCATCAGCCGTGGGGAGCAAGTCGCGACGGTGCCCGACGAAGAGATCGAGGCAATTCGCAGGACAGTTGAAGGCCCGTTCAGCGTGGAGCCTCATCCGTTTCTTCGCTGCGGTGAACGTGTTCGAGTGGTCCGCGGATCTCTGGAGGGTGTCGAGGGCATTCTGACGCGCAAAAAGAATCTGTTTCGATTGGTTCTTTCGGTTGATATGTTGGCGCAGTCCGTTTCGGTCGAAATCGACGCCATGGATGTTGAGCCGGTAGTCGAGCGAAATGTCATCGCTGTGTGCTCGGGGGAGCAGCAGCACGATCGTAATTTGGCGGCTGGCGATTGAGGGAACGGTTTTGAGAGAAGACCTGATTTGTAAGCGGCAGTCAATCGTCGAACCGGGGCCACGGATTCCAGTTCGAATGTAGTGCCCAAAAAAGTGACGAGGCGAGTTGGACCAGGCTTCGCACGCCCCAAGTTGATCGACAGGAGTTGCTATGAAATGCAGTACTCTGAAAGGCGTTGTTCTTGGATCGATTCTCGTTTTCGTGGGTCACCTATCAGGTCAATCACAATCCCCGGTGGGGGGGGATACCCTGGCAGCAAATTCGAGTGCGCAGTCGGACGCGGCCTCGAGTTCAAAGCCCCATGACGATCACTTCGTCATCGGCAATGATGACGTCCTCGCAATCAGCGTATGGAAGGAACCCGAACTCACGAAGACGATTCCCGTGCGTTCCGATGGGAAAATCTCAATGCCGCTGGTGGGCGAGATGCAGGCCACGGGCCGGAGCCCTCTTCAACTCGAGCAAGATATTACCGAGAAGCTAAAGAGCTTCATCACCTCGCCCGAAGTCACGGTCATCGTGGAGAAGGTCAACAGCAGGAAGTTCAACATGCTCGGAGAAGTCAATAAGCCGGGCGAGTATCCGCTGACAGCCTCGACCACGATCATGGACGCCATCGCAATGGCTGGGGGCTTCAAAGATTTCGCCAAGAAATCAGGCGTGTACATACTGCGCAAGGGCCCTGACGGCCACGAGAGCCGCATCAATTTCAACTACAAGGATTTCATCAAGGGCAAGAATACTGGTCAGAACATCCGACTTGAGCCGAACGACACGATTATCTTTCCGTAGGAGTGACCGCCATGCTTAGGATTTCCTGTCTTTGTCTCGCCATCGCGGCAGCAACGCCGCTGTGGGCGCAGGTCGAGCCCAGCGGGTCAGGTGGTGGCTCAAGCCTCGATGACACGCAGATGATGACGCCAGCGCCAGTGAGTGGAGGTTCCTATCCAGGGACCGTGGGTTCTGAAGAGCGCTCCAATTATCTCGCCGGCGGGCTAGTTTTTACGGGCGCTTATGTAAATAACTTGATGGTGGGAAATGGCACAAGTCCTATATCCGATGAAACCTACTCATTCGTCCCGGCGATCGGTTTCGACCGCAAAACCCCCAGGCAGGACGAATCAGTGAACTATAGTGCCGGATTCACGCTCTATCAGCATACGAGTGAATTCAATTCCGTGGCGCAGAGCGCCTCGGGCAGTTCCCAGTTTCACATCAGCAAGTATTTGGTTCTCGATCTCAGAGACACGTTCCAGCAAAATAACAACCTCTATAACCAGTCGAATCCGTTCACCGGGGGTGGCAGTGGGGTTTCTGGAACGCCGGGACAAACGAACGGAGTCGTGATCTCACCTTTCGAAAACGAGCTCTCCAATTCGTCCAGTGCCGGTATTCATTACCAGTACGGAAGGAACGCGATGATTGGTGCAAGCGGCTCATACTCGTTCCAGAAGTATTCAGAATCGACAAATGTCACTGGACTAAACAACGAGGGCACAGCGGGGTCCAGCGGGTTCTTCAGCCGCAGGGTCGGGGGGCCGAATTACGTTGGAGTGACGTATCAGTTCTCGAAGTTTGTTACACACCCGATTGATACTTATACGCTGACCCACACTCTATTAGGGTTCTACACCTACTATTTCACTCGGAGCTTCTCTGTCTCGATTCTGGGTGGTCCAGAACACTACACCAACTGGGGCGCCACGGGTCCAAGTCAAGGAGCCTGGACACCCGCGGTAGTGGGTAGCTTTGGGTGGCAGACACTTCGGGCGAACGTTGCTGCCTCTTACTCACACCTCGTTTCTGGTACGGGAGGCCTGATCGGCACCTATCATTCAGATCTGGCCGACCTACGCGGTCGTCTTGCGCTTTCCCGCAAGTGGAGCGCCGGCGCCGATGTGAATTACTCGCGGTTTGATAGTGTCAGTTCCAATCTAGGTGTTGCGTACGGTACGGGGGGCAACTCTATTTTGGGCGCAATTTCCCTCGATCACCCGATCACGGAAAAGTTGATCGTAGAAGCTGGGTATGGTCATCTCCATCAGTACTATGCGGGTATTGCGTCCGCGTCCACTTATCCCGATTCGAACCGAGCAAACATTTCAATCATGTATCAGTTCAACCGCCCATTAGGAAGATAACTATGCCCGAGCTAATCGAAGAACAGGAATCAACACAGTTCGATTTTGAGCGATATCTCGACCTGGTACGTCGTCGGCACATGCACTTCCTCGTGCCAGTGTTTCTGGGCTGGCTCCTCGTCTGGGGAAGCAGCTGGATACTGCAGACAAAGTACAAATCGAGCACGTTGATTCTGGTTGAGCAACCGACGATGCCAGAGAGCTATGTGGCTCCCAATGTGAACGAGAACCTGCAGAATCGCATGCAAAGCATCACGCAGCAGATTCTCAGCCGAACTCGCTTAATGTTGATCATTGAAAAGCTCAACCTCTACTCCGAAGCCCAAGCGCCCGATGACAAGGTTGAGGCGATGCGGAAGGACATCAATGTCGAACTCGTGCGCGACAGTCGTAACCAAGAGATCACCGCTTTCAGGGTGAGTTTCTCTGCGCACGATCCCGTTCTGGCCCAGAAGGTCACTAAAGAGCTGACTCAGCTGTTCATTGGCGAAAACAACAGGGTTCGCGAGGAGCAATCTCAAGACACAACGCATTTTATCGAACAACAACTCGAAGATGCGCGTGTGACGCTTGCGGCTCAAGAAGCAAAGGTCAAACAGTTTGAGTCACTGCACGAGGGAGCACTGCCGAGCCAGCAGGCCAGTAACCTCCAAATCCTTTCCGGTTTGCAGGGGCAGTTGCAAAGCCAGCAGGATGCATTGAACACTGCCAAGCAACAGCGGGTATATTTCCAGACGTTGATCGAGCAGTACAAGAACCTTCATGCATCCGGACGGTCCATAGACGGAGCGCCGACAGGGGTCGCTGCCCTCGACCAACAACTGAATAGCCTCCAAAGCCAGCTGACGGAGCTCAGCTCGCACTATACTGACTCCTACCCTGACGTACAGAAGGTAAAGGCGCAGATCGCCAAGACGGAGAGGCAGAAGCAGGATCTTCTGGCCGCACCGAAAAGCGGCTCGTCGAAGCAGGCCAATGAAACAGAGTCCGCCCCTCTGCTCCAGTTGCAGAGCCAGCTTCAGGCAAATCAGCTTGAGGTTGCCAGCCGTGAGCGAGGAATTGCTGGGCTTGAGGCGCGCATCAACGAGTACCAGGGAAGGCTCAACTCAGAGCCCGCCACGGAACAGCAACTCGATGATATCACTCGTGGATATGAGCAATCGAAGGCAAACTACAATGACCTTCTGAAGAAGAAGAATAATTCCGTGATGGCCACCAGCATGGAGCACATGCAGCAAGGCGAACGATTCACCGTGCTCGACGCGGCAAGTCTTCCTATCAAGCCGGATTTTCCGAACCGACTGAAATTCTGCGGTTTTGGAATTGTGGCCGGGCTGGGGTTGGGCTTCATGATCGTTTTCCTCTCTGAGATTCTGGACGATCGCATGCACGGAGAGAAGGAGCTCAAGGCGCTGCTCCCGGTGAAGGTAATGGCGGAAATCCCCGAAATTGAGCACCCTGGGGACAAGGAGAAGCAAAAGAGACGCATTGTGATGGGATGGGCTACGGCAGCGGTCATAGGCGTAGTCATTGTGGTTGGGTCCACCGTCAGCTACTTACGAGGATAGTGAACAGTTTCTATGTACAAGAGCTTTTACAATCTCAAACGAAACCCATTCGACCTGTCGCCGGATCCTACGTGCTTTGTCGCGACCGAGCGTCACAACGAGGCTCTGGCTGCTCTTTACTACGGCATCGTACGGCACAAAGGGGTAGTTGTGGTGACCGGAGAAGTGGGAACAGGCAAGACCCTCATGCTCCGTTGCCTGCTCCAACTGTTCAAGTCGAGCAGCGAGATTTCGTACGCGTATTTGTTCAATTGCCGGTTGTCACCGATGGAGTTTCTGCACTACGTCGCCTCGGACTTCGGGCTCAAGGCCGATGCCGGGCAGAGCAAGAGTTCACTGCTAATTGAGCTGAGCAAGTATGTAACGTCGCGGGGGCTTCAGGGGCTTACCACCGTATTGATTGTGGATGAGGCTCACAATCTGTCCATGGAGCTTCTGGAGGAGATTCGGTTGCTCTCGAACCTCGAGACAAACGACGACAAGCTTCTTCAGATCGTACTGGTGGGACAACCTGAACTTGATTTGAAGCTCGACTCGTTTGAACTGCGACCGTTGAAGCAGAGGATCGCGTTGCGCGCACATCTTTCGCCGCTCGATGAGCACGATACCGACAAGTACATCCTGGAACGCCTGATGATTGCCGGCGATACTTCCGGGAGTGAACGGCTGTTCTCCCCCGAGGCTGTGAAGACAATCCATCAGTATTCAAAAGGATTTCCGCGACTGATCAACACGATCTGCGAGAACGCGCTGATCACGGGATATGCGCAGCAAATGGCCCGCATCACGCCCGATGTCATTCTCGGCGTTGCCAAGGATTTCCATCTAACCTCCAACGGCACCAAGAGGGGATTAGACGCGCATGCTGCGGATCTCGATTTAGAACGGGCCAAGAACTTTTTCCTTGATCTTTACGCATCCATGCAAAGACCTAACGGATCCGATTCGGAATTGAATACGCCTATCACGGTTAAAGCGGGGGAAAATGAGTCAGATATTTGACGCTCTACAGCGCTCAGAAGCAGAGCGGAATGGCGGTGATTCCGGGGCGGGTGCCCGTGCCACCGAACTGCTGCAGCGCACAGAAAGTTTCGCGGCAGTCGGCCGTCCGGCCGTCGAGTCGCACAATGCCTGGAATATGCCGGTGGTTGCACAGTCTGCTGTGGCGACCGCTGAAGCAGAGCAAGCGCCTGAGTTGGGCGTTGCGGCCGACCTCCTGAATGCCAGCACTGTTACTTCCGGCGTTACCGGGTCTCCCGCGGATCGCGCTGAAGGGCCGATGCAATGCGAGGTCCTGAGCGTCTCGGCAAGCCCAGAGAACCATTTGGTATCTCTCCCCGACAACGAAAGCCCGGCCAGCGAGGCCTTTCATCTTCTTGGTGTCCGACTAAGGCATCTGCGCCGCCAACGGCCTCTGAAAAAGGTCCTCATCACAAGCACAATTCCCCAGGAGGGCAAGAGCGTGGTGGCCGCCAACGTGGCATGTACCCTGGCGCTTCGCACTCAGCAGAAGGTGCTGCTGCTCGAGGGCGATGTCAGGAGACCTACGCAGTCGAAGATCTTTGGTATTGCGAACAAGCCGGGCATTTGCGAGTGGCTGAATGGCGAGAGATCGCTGGTCAAGTGCATGTATCGGCTCGAAGGGCCGGGAATTTGGATTTTCCCTGCTGGAGCTGGAACGGGGAATTCCCTGGAACTGCTCCAATCCGGTGGAGCGACACCGATGATGGAGCAGCTTATGAGCTGGTTCGACTGGGTTGTCATCGACTCGCCGCCGATTCTTCCCTTGGCCGACACCAGTGTGTGGACGAATATGGCGGACGGGATCCTGCTTGTTACGCGGCAGGGAACCACGCAGAAGAAGCAGTTGAAACGCGGACTGGAAGCGCTTGGAACCCAAAAGCTGATTGGGGTGGTTTTGAACAGTGCCAAGAACGTAGCGCACACGGATTATTACTATCGCCCCACAAGTCGGTTACCAAACGAGGATGCGGAGATTTGATTATTGTCGGTAATCTGGAAGAGTTTAAGTATTCTCGCGGTGAAGAACTGATTTCGAATTTGCGCAAGACTTTCGAGTGATCAATGTTTTCGCGGTTTTAGCAAAACGGAACTAGAGAAGTGCAGTCGGATTGCAAAACGCGGAAGCAGGAGATCATATGCCTTGGGAGGAAATTGTGAACACGGGACGGCAGGGTCGGCAAATAAACCTCATTGATCCCCTCAACGAGCCGGCGTTAGACCGCAAGGCCCATGATGAGGAAAATTTCAGACGAGTCATTGCAATCGAGCGCAAACGAACGGAGCGTTCAAAAGCGCCGTTTGTTCTTATGCTTCTTGAAGTTGCGAATCAGAACGCGGAGAAAGCGGCCCCTGCGCTGGAATCTGTGATGACGGTTTTGCTGGCAACGAGCCGGGATACCGATCTGGTGGGCTGGTACAAGTCGAATACAACAATCGGCGCATTGTTCACTGGCCTGGCGGCTGGCGACAAAAGCTCGATTCTGATGACAATTCTGAGCCGAGCCACTAAAACTCTGCGCGATGAGTTGACCTTCGAGCAATTTAACCTCATCAATATTTCTCTTCACTACTATCCTGACGATTGGGATGAAAATGGACCGGGTCGCCCGAGCAATCCCGCGCTCTACCCGGACCTTTCCAACCAGGCGACCGGAAAGCAGCCTCTTCTGGTTCTGAAGCGCAGTATCGACATAGTCGTCGGTCTGCTGCTGTCGCTTATCTGCCTCCCGTTTTGCGCGCTGATTGCCATTGCCATCAAGGCAACATCGAAAGGGCCCATACTTTTTCGTCAGATGCGCGTGGGGCAGCACGGAAAGCAGTTTGTATTCCTCAAGTTTCGCTCGATGTATGCAGATAACGACCACAGCATTCATCGTGAGTACGTGACTAAGCTGATCAACAACGAAGCCAATGAAGGCGGGATGCGTAAGACTGACACTGTTTATAAACTAACTGGGGACAAGCGAATCACGCCCATTGGCCGGTTCCTTCGCAGAACGAGTCTGGACGAGCTACCGCAATTTTTGAACGTTCTTCATGGCGACATGTCGCTTGTCGGTCCGCGACCACCGATTCCGTATGAACTGGCCGCTTACCAGACGTGGCATCGTCGCAGACTGCTGGAAGTGAAGCCCGGCGTAACAGGCTTATGGCAGGTCACAGGAAGAAGCACAGTCGACTTCGATGCGATGGTGCGTTTGGATCTGAAGTACGCAACGTCTTGGAACCCGTGGCTCGATGTCAAAATCCTCCTCCGTACGCCTCTCGCCGTGATCCGAGGATCCGGCGCCTACTGAGGAAATTTCCTTCATAATTTAACTCCTTCAACCGGCAGAGATAGTTACTGATCCGGGACGGGATTCCTGCGTATGTCTTTCCCCAACCAATCAGCTGTTCTGAAGAAAGACGGCGAATCATGATTTTCGGTGTAATTGGTTACGGCTACTGGGGACCTAATATTGTGAGGAATCTCATGAGCCTCGAGGGTTCAGAGGTTCTGGCTATTGCGGAGATTAGCCCTGCAGCACGCTTGCGTGCACAGAAGGCTCATCCCGGGGTCAAGGTTGTTGCAAGCGCGTCAGAGGTCATCAGCTCCACTGAGATCGATGCCATTGCCGTGGTATCGCCGGTCTGGACGCACTACGAATTGGCCAAGGCTGCTCTCGAAAATGGAAAGCATGTTTTTGTCGAGAAACCTTTCACCAGCAATTCCGCCCAGGGCGAGGAATTGATCAATCTGGCGGCGCAGAAAAACCTGACGATCATGGTCGACCACACCTTCCTATTTACGGGAGCGGTGAAGAGAATCAAGCAGCTTGTGGACGAGGGAGCGCTTGGCAAACTCTTTTATTACGACTCCACGCGCGTCAACCTTGGCCTGTTTCAGCACGACTGCAACGTCTTGTGGGATCTTGCTCCGCATGATTTGTCGATAATGGACTATCTGATCAAAGCGGACCCGGAGGCGGTGGTGGCCACGGGCCAGGGCCATCTCAACGGCCATGAAGACGTGGCGTTTATGACGCTCTATTTTCCTGAGAAGGTTATCGCCCATATCAACGTGAATTGGCTTTCGCCTGTAAAAGTCAGAACCACGCTCATCGGTGGTGAAAAACGGATGCTGGTGTGGAACGACCTTGAAGCGGACGAGAAGCTGAAGATCTACGACAAGGGCGTGGACATCAGCAGCAGGGAGGGAGTGTACGAACTCCTAGTGAGCTATCGTTCCGGTGATATGTGGTCTCCGCAACTGGAGCAGGGAGAGGCGCTGCGCCAGGAATTAGCGTACTTCGTCGAGTGCGTCTCGTCGAGGCAGGAACCTTTTAATGACGGTTGCGCCGGCCTTCGTGTAGTGCGAATGTTGGAAAAGGCGAACGAGTCGTTGAACAAGAAAGGGTCTCTGGTTTATCTATGAACCCTTTCAACTCCATCGCAGACGATGTGAAACTCGGCGAGAATGTGCGCCTCTCAAAATTTATCAACCTCTACGGTTGCGAGATCGGAGACGAGACAAAGATTGGCGCATTTGTCGAGGTCCAGAAGAATGCCAGCATCGGTCGTCGCTGCAAGATATCGAGTCATACGTTTATCTGCGAAGGCGTCACGATCGAGGACGATGTCTTCATCGGTCATGGCGTGATGTTCACCAACGACACCTATCCCCGTGCCACGAGTCCCGATGGAAGGCTTCAAACGGAAGCCGATTGGAAGGTCGAGAATACGGTCGTCAAGCGGGGCGCCTCGATCGGAACGGGCGCAACGATTCTTCCGAACACCTGCATCGGAGAGAATTCCATTGTTGGAGCAGGTAGCGTGGTTACGAGAAATGTCCCTGCGAATGCGATCATCGCCGGCAATCCGGCAAAAGTTCTGCGCTACCTGGACGCCTCGCAGAAGGACAAGATTCTAAGCGCAGGCATTTGAACGCGCCATCTTTGCAAGTCCCCGCAAACTCCATTCAAAATCGCAATCGATCCAAGTCTCACGATTCTTGTAGCAATTCAAGGTCTCAGTCAGGAGAAACGATGAATACTGACGCAACAATTCCATTTCTCGATTTGGTAACACCGCACGTAGAGCTTGAGGAAGAACTCACAACTTTGTTTCGAGGTGTCCTGCATTCGGCAGGCTTTATCGGTGGGCCGATGGTGGAGCACTTCGAGACTGCATTTGCGGAGTTTTGCGAGGTGCGCCATGCCGTGGCTGTGAATAGTGGCACCGACGCGCTTCGCTTCGCCATTCTCGCTGCGGGAATTCAACCCGGCGATGTTGTGTTGACAGTGCCAAATACATTTATCGCCACCGGCGAGGCAATTTCGCAGGCGCGCGCGATACCGGAATTTGTCGAGATCGATGAGCAAACGTCGAACATGTCTGTCGGCATGTTACAGCGTTACCTCGAGAAGCAGTGCATTCGGGAGAGATCGGGGCGACTGGTGAGCCTGCGTAGCGGGCGTCCCGTCACGGCAGTCATTCCGGTGCACTTGTACGGACAGATGGCAGACATGGACGGCATCCTAGATCTTGCGGAGCGTTACGGCCTGATCGTGATCGAGGACGCCTGCCAGGCACATGGCGCCGAATATTTCTCGAAGAAGAATAACCGCTGGATGAAGGCAGGCTCCATGGGACGCGCAGCGGCTTTCAGCTTCTATCCAGGAAAGAATCTCGGGGCCTGTGGCGAAGCCGGAGCAGTTACGACAAACGACTCCGAAATGGCATCAAAGATGAAGATGCTGCGGGACCACGGGCAGAGCCGCAAGTACTACCACGATATTGAGGGGTATAACGGCCGTCTCGATGCTCTTCAGGCAGGAATTCTGCATGTCAAGCTGGGACATTTGAAGTCGTGGAATGAGCAGCGCAGAGCGAAAGCGGCCGAGTATAATCGGCAACTCGCGAATTGCAACGCTGTTCTACTCCCATATGAGCCATCGTGGTCGCGCGGAGTCTTTCACCTGTATGTTATTCGCACAGGCGATCGGGACGGTTTGATGAAGCACCTAAAAGAGGCTGGAATTGGATCTGCCATTCACTACCCAGTGCCACTTCACCTGCAAAAAGCCTATCGATCGCAGAATTACAGCGCCGGAGATTTTCCAGTTACTGAGAGCGCAGCTTCCGAGATTGTTTCTCTCCCCATGTTTCCTCAGTTGACTTCAGAACAGCTAGAGAAAGTGTGTGCTGAAGTCAAGTCATTCACGGCGAAACCGCAGCAGGGACCTACAAACGTTGAACTCGATAGGCTGGTACCGGCAGAATGAGTCGGATAGCACTCAAGTGATAATTACGGTCTTTCAAAACACAAAAGCACGCACGGTTTCCGCGAAAGGAATAGCACGCAATGGATTCAGAGGTCCCGTACCGGGGTATGGTCCAGGCAATTCATTCCGTCCAAGTCAGAACCAAAGGACGATGGGTCACTACTCCTGGAATCGAGGTGAGTGGAGATGTACTTATCACCACCGGCAAGCGCCTGAAGATCGCGAAAATTCGTGGCGAGGAGATGAGAGAGAAAGAAATCGAAGATCCCGAGGTTTATCTCTCCGCACTGAGGAGTGAGAAAGGCAGGATATTGAAGGCTGATATCTTTACTTTCGGTCAGAAACTTCCGGATGTGCAGCTCAAATACTCTTATCCATCGGAACTGGAAAGCGTCGCGGCAATTTCAATTGTGAGCTTCAAGGTGTGGTGGGAGGGATTGCCGCAAGAATCTCGCAAGAATGTCAGGAGATCCCAGAAGAGAGGGGTCGCAATCAAAGTAAGGGAACTGGATTCGGATCTGGTTGAGGGTATCCGATCAGTGAACGACGATTCGCCGATGCGCCAGGGAGTACAAAATGCTTACTATGGCCTTTCTTCGGAAGACACTTGGAAGCGCTATGGCGATTTCAACGGCCGCTGTGATTTTATTTGTGCATACTCCGGCGAGGAGATGATTGGCTTTCTTCACCTGGTTTATCGCGAGAGCATCGCGGCGATTCTGAATCTCACCGTCAAGCCCAGTCAACTCGATAAACGACCCGCAAATGCACTGGTGGCGAAGGCGGTAGAGCTCTGCGGAGAGCGGAGTATTTCGCACATTACTTATGGGCTCTATAACTACGGAAATAAACGCGACAGCTCATTGCGAGAATTTAAGATCAGAAACGGATTCGAGGAGATCCTGGTCCCAAGGTATTTTGTCCCGATGACGTTGTGGGGAAAGCTCTGCATGAAAGGAAATCTTCATCGTGGGTTGATTGGGATTCTTCCTCCATCTGTAATCTCGGTGGGGCTTCGAGCAAGGACGATGTGGTATAAAAAGTTTGATAAGCCGGTGTAGCTCAATGCCAGAGCGGCCGAATTGTAATCGGCAGATGGAGTGTTGAAATCCTCCCGCCGGCTCCAGTTTCAGATAGCCATCAGTTATTGCGTCCGAGGAGCTTCTCGCAGACTCAGACTGCCCGTCAATTAAATCTCTTCTAAAAGACTCCCTATGAATCCTCTGCTTGCCGCGTTCATTTATACATGCGGAATCGCTGGTCTATTTTATCTGGACCGGGACAGAACAGTTCGAACCTCAACGGCACTCTGGTTGCCAGTTCTATATTTCTGTATAGTTGGGTCCCGCCCGGTATCATCCTGGCTGGGTTTGTCGCCCACAGGCGGTAATGTCCAACTTGAAGGCAGTCCGCTTGATGCGGCAATTTTTGGAATTCTGCTATGTGCCTCAATTGGCGAACTGCTTCGACGCAGAAACAAGGTTCTTAGACTACTTGCAGCGAATTGGCCGATCCTGCTGTACTTTTCTTATTGCCTGATTAGCATCACTTGGTCATCTCACCCGGGAGTATCGTTCAAGCGCTGGTTCAAATCTCTGAGTGATATAACGATGGTGCTTATCGTTATTACAGATCCTCGGCCGCTAGCTGCCTTTAAGCGGCTGATTTCCCGGGTTGGCTTCGTGCTGCTGCCCACGTCATTGCTCCTTATCAAATATTTCGAATCTCTCGGAAGAGGCTATTCACCCATCGGGGAGACGGAAAATACCGGCGTCACAACGAACAAGAACATCCTCGGGGTGGTCTTGCTCGTGATCTCGCTGGCCACGCTGTGGCACGTAATCACATTGGTACGTGACAAGACGCGCGCGAATCGGCGTCGCCATTTGTTGGCTCAATGTGTCTTGCTTGGATTTGGGATCTGGCTTCTGCAAACGGCCCATTCAGCTACTTCAATGGCGTGTTTTTGCCTTGGAGGGGGGCTGATACTGACAACGAATCACAAGTGGATCAGGCGCCGCCCGTCGAGAGTGCAATGGCTCTGCCTGGTGCTCGTGCTTGGGGGGGCGCTGACGTTCTTCTTCTCGGGCCAAACGGGTGTAGCCAGCGCCTTGGGCAGGAGTGCAACCCTCTCGGGCCGAACGGATATTTGGGCTGCCTTGCTGCCTACCGTGCCTAACGCGATCGTTGGAGCTGGGTTCGAAAGTTATTGGATCGGTCCAGGTGCGGAAACACTGTGGCGCGCGCTTGGACTGGCTGGGTGGTGGCATCCAGAAATCCTCGTCACGGAAGCACATAATGGCTACATCGAGGTATATCTGAATCTTGGCTGGATTGGAGTCGGTCTAGTCGCATTGGTTCTGATTACTGGTTATCGACGAGCCGTCGCGGCATTCAGGAAGGAGCCGTCGGTGGGATCCCTGATGCTGGCTTACGTCATCGTCTCTGCAATCTATAGCATTACGGAAGCCGGGTTCAGGTCGCCGGACCCGATGTGGATCTTTTTGCTATGGGCCATCGTCAGCTCGTCCGGCATCACAACAGGTATCGCGCATGAGTGGAAAGAACGTGAGCGGACAATCAAGAAGACATCCTCCCCGATGGCAGATGAACGGGTGAGTTGGGCATAGCCGCATTTTTGGATGAGTAGTCTGGGATGGTTCCGTGGTTGTTCCAATTCGCATCAGATATTGATTTCCAAATGTTCCGTGCGTATTTGCAATCGATCTCTCTATCTTGAAAACCCCGCCGTGTTGTTGAATTCATTTTGGAGAGATCTTGAGGCCATTTAACAGTCAAGGCGATTTTGAAGCGGCAGTTACGACTGGACATCGTCGCACGGCGGTGCGGGGCGCGGGCGCTGCGATTGCAGGCCAGGCCTCAAACTTCATTTTGTCCATGGGATCCGTGGTCATCCTGGCGCGGTTGCTGTCTCCAGCCGATTTCGGTGTGGTCACTATGGTGACTACGTTTGGTCTTCTTTTCCGAAGCTTCGGATACACAGGCTTCACCGAATTGATCGTTCAGCACGACGGTCTCAACGCCTCGCTAACGAGCAATCTCTTTTGGGTCGAAGTGGGAGTTGGGGCGCTGCTCACAATTGTCTTCGCTGCGTCGGGGCAACTGATGGCGGCCTTTTACCATAGCCCGATCGTCAGCCGTGTCGCGATCGGTATGTCCCCAATGATCATTTTGGGCTGTTTGGGATGGATACACTTGGGGCTTCTTCAGCGCGCCATGTGTTTCAAGACCACCGCACTGGTGAGCTTTGCCGGCCAGGTTGCGTTCGTTGCGGTATCGATCAGCCTCGCGATAGCAGGGTGGCATTATTGGGCTCTGGTGGGGGGCATCGTCGCGCAGTCCGCCACAACTACGGTTGGCTCGTGGGCGGCATGCAGGTGGATACCAGGTTGGCCTAGTCGTGCTTCCGGAACTCGATCGGGGCTGAAGTTTGCGGTAAGCGTCTATTCGCACTTCGCGTTTAACTATCTGACACGCAACACTGATAATCTTCTGGTTGGCTGGAGATTCGGAGCGCGAACACTGGGCCTTTACAAAAAGGCTTACGACTTATTTGTGCTGCCGGAATCCCAACTGCTTGGCCCTCTCACTGCCGTGGTGGTGAGCACACTGAGCCGGATTCGTGATGACCGCGAAAAATTTAAGAGTTCTTTCCTCGGAGTAATATCTGTGCTGGCCCTGATTGGAATGGGAGTTGGGGCAGACTTTGCGTTGGTAGGGAAAGACATTATCAGGTTGCTTCTCGGTCCCGGATGGGACGAAGCAGGGCGGATCTTTGCGCTCTTCGGGCCAGGAATCGGAGCCATGTTGCTTTATGACACGCATGGGTGGATTCATCTCTCGATCGGACGTCCGGAGAGATGGTTTTTCTGGGGATTGATTGAATTTGTCTGCACCGCAAGTCTCTTTGTGCTGACCTTGCGGTGGGGCCCTTACGGCATTGCGTTCGCATGGACCGCCTCGTTCTATCTGCTCATGTTTCCAAGCTTCTGGTATGCGGGGAAGCCAATTGGCCTCGGGATAGGATCCGTTTTGTCAGTTATCTGGAGATTCTTCTTGTCGTCTGCTCTGGCAGGTTTTGCGACGGCGTTGATCGTTCGGTCAATAGTTTATCCAATTGAAACGTTCGGCCTTTCGAACGCGCTGGTGAGAATCGTAGGGGTATCAGCGCTGTATTTTGGTCTCTATGTTGGACTTGTCATCATCCTGCATTGGGGTCTCAAACCAATCAAGGATACGATCGGACTTCTTCGCGAACTCCTTCCAGCCTCACAGGGAGAAATATGAGTCGGTTACGCATCTTGGTGTTGGCGTCGTTTTGTGATCCAGATGGAGTGAGCATGCCTTACGTCACGTATTCGCATGCGGCGGCTCTGGCGGATCTGCACGATGTCGAGCTAGTAATTGAGGCTCCCCGGGAAGAACATGTCCGTCGTGCCAACGGCGCATTTCGCGCAATACAGGTGGTTCGGATGCCGCTTCTCGAACGCGCGCAAGCTTGGAGCCTCAAGAGAATCTTTAAATATAACTATGACACCCAAGTGTTAACAGCTTTCAGTTATCCCTTCTCGCTTGCCTTTGAATGGTACGCATGGCGACAGTTGCGGCATCGCATTTATGCAGGAGACTTCGATGTAGTTCTTCGACTCTTACCGATGTCGCCGGTCATTCCAAGCCCGTTCGCATACTTTTTGCGTAAGGGACCCATACCATTTGTAGTGGGTCCGCTCAACGGGGGATTGCCGTGGCCTGCGGGGTTCAGCCAACTTGAAAATCAGAGAGAATGGATCTCCGGTTTGCGGGATCTCTATCGATACCTGCCATTCGCCCGATCTACCTACCGGCACGCCGCGGCCATCATAGCTGCCTCATCTCAAACCTACTCCGAGTTCGCCAGGTACGCGGATAAGCTGTTCTTCGTACCCGAACCAGGAATCGCGCGCTCACTGGTGTATCCGGACGCGCGCGATCGGAGCGACGACGCCAAACTCGAGCTGCTTTTTGTTGGGGGCCTAGTGCCAAGAAAGGCATGCGACCTTGCACTGCGTGCCGCGGCAACAGTTCTAAAAAAAGATTTAGCCCATTTTACAGTCGTCGGCGACGGGCCGGAGCGTCAGCGGCTCGAGCAACTGGTGCAATCTTTGGGAATTGAAAAGTCTGTGACCTTTTGCGGATGGCTTAGCCATCAAGAGGTGCTGAACCGGATGCGATCCGCAGATGTGTTTGTTTTTCCGACCCTTCGCGATAACGGCGCTGGCGTGGTATTTGAGGCGCTTGCTTCGGGCGCCGTGCCAGTGGTTGCAGATTTCGGGGGTCCGGGCGACATTGTCCGTCCCGACGTCGGGTACAAGGTCGCGCTTACAAGCGAGAGCGATATCGTTGCGGAGATAGAGAAGATTCTGCTCGCACTCGCTGGAGATCGTAACCTCCTTCGGGGATTGCGACAACGGGGCATCTGCTACGCGAGAGACCATCTGACCTGGGAAGCCAAGGCGCAGGCGACCTCTCAAGTTCTGCACTGGGTATTACGCCGGGCGCCTAAACCGGATTTTGTGCCGCCCAAGATGCTTCCGGCGGAAAACTTAAGCTGACGCTGGAAACTCCCACCTATCCCTCCTTTCTGTCTATAGATGAGCAGCCGGAAAATGTTGGATCACGAACAACGCAATTTCTGTTGGGTCGTTATGCATTGGTTCTTTTCGCAAACGATGAGGAGACACATATCGTGAAACCGCTGGTATCAATCCTCATTCCCGCGTACAACGCTGAGAAGTGGATAGCCGACACTCTTCGTTCGGCGATCGCTCAGACGTGGGAGCCGAAAGAGATCATTGTTGTCGATGATGGATCGACGGATCGGACGCTGTCGATTGCACGTCAATTTGAGTCGGACCAGTTTCGGGTTGTGGCAAACGAGCATCAAGGTGCTGCGGCAACCCGAAACAAAGCTCTGTCGTTGAGCCGTGGAGACTATATTCAGTATCTGGACGCTGACGATCTCCTGGCTCCGGACAAAATCGCCCGGCAGATGGAAGGGGTTGAACACGCTCAGAGCAAGCGTACCCTCTTCTCGGGCAGTTGGACTGAGTTTTGGTACCGGCATTATCGGTCAGAGTTCGTTCCCTCAGCACTGTGGTGCGATTTAAGTCCGACCGATTGGCTGATACGCAAGATGAAACTGGGCGTGTTTATGCAGACGGGAGTCTGGCTGGTCAGTCGGGAGTTGGCGGAAGCGGCCGGGCCCTGGGACACGAGATTGCTCGGGGATGACGACGGCGAGTACTTCTGCAGGGTATTGCTCGCTAGCGACGCGGTCCGATTTGTTCCGGAATCCAGAGCCTACTACCGCAGGTCAGGAATCAATTGTCTGAGCTACATCGGTCTTTCCGACAGCAAAATGGAGGCGCAGATGCGCTCGATGCAACTGCACATTCGCTATCTCCGTTCGTTGGAAGACAGCGAAAGATCTCGAGATGCCTGCATCACTTATCTTCAAAACTGGCTGCCGTTCTTCTATCCCAATAGGCCCGATCTCGTAAAGCAAGCTGAAGAAATGGCAGCTTCCCTGGGAGGTGCGCTAAATCCGCCCCAGCTTTCCTGGAAGTTCTCGCTATTTGCGGCGCTGTTCGGCGGACAGCAGGCAAAGCGAGCCAAAGCCTCAGTGGTGCGCTTCAAGTGGTCGATGATGGGGAACTGGGACAGACTGCTTTTCCAGCTACATGCCAACAGAGTAAGGAGAAGTTTGTAACAATGCACGCTATTCTTCGAAAGATACTTACGACCAATAGTGTTTCGCGTCGATTCTACTATGCGGCGCGGGAAGCCTACCATATTCGCAGGGTGTCAAGAGGGGCTGGAAGGTACTTCCTGAACTCGGACCAATTTAAGAGTGCTCTTCGTGCGGATGGGAAAACGACCACGCCGATGGATCTCCGGACGATAGACGGACTCACAATCACAATGAGACAAAACTACGGCGATGCGATGACCATTGCCGAGATATTCCTGGATGACTGTTACGTTCGCGACCTGCCTCGGCCTCATAACTTTCCGGTGGTCATCGATCTTGGTGGATTTATAGGCGACTTCTCATTGTATGCGGTCAAGCGTCTAAATGCGCGTAGAGTGATTGTCTGTGAACCATCGCCACGCAATTGGGAGTTGCTGCAAAGAAACATTGCCGGTAATGGTTATGGCGATCGGATCCAAGCCGTAAACAAGGCGGTTACGGATGGTCAAGATATCATGATGGATATCGATGCCCCTGATGAGTCACAGTGTATGGTCTCCGCTTATTTCCAAAGCGAGCGGCCCTTGAGATCGGTTCCGGGAATCTCTTTGGGGCAACTCTTGAAGGATTATGAGGTCGAAAGTGTTGATCTTTTGAAGATGGACATCGAGGGTGGAGAATATGCAATTCTCGAGAGTACGCCGGTTGAAGTTCTAAAGCGCGTTCGAAACATCGTTTTCGAATACCATGACGTCGAGCAAGGTTGGGCCAAGCTGGAGAGCGTGAAGAAACGGCTTCGCGATGAAGGGTATGTTCTTCACGTCAATCGAGGCTTGGTGTCTGCCTTGCGTCCATGACGCCCCTAAATTCTTCTTACGATTCTCAAGGATGGAAGGATCGGTCGAGCGAGCCCGGTTCAGAGCATCGACAACGATGAACAACCATTAGGAAAGTGAAGACTCACTTCAGGCCAGAGAGTTGGCCCGAAGTGAGTCTATGCCGCAAAGCCGAAGGACCTCAGCAGGCCTAATTAACAGTTGAAACAAGGCCCGTCGGAGGTGGAGGCGTAGCTGATGTGGTTGAAGTACCGCTAACCAGGGGATGCGGATACGAGTAAGGCTGGTAGATTGCGGTCCAAGTGTTTGTCGCCGTGCAGACATACAGTTCGCCATTTCCCGAATTGGCGTCGGTTGCAAAATAGGCTACACCGTAACTTCCCGTTGGAGACGTGTCGTAGGTTCCCCCCGGTCCAGATGTGCAGGTCGAAGGCCTTGCCGATCGCAGACCAAAACCCGTTCCTGTAGTTCCATTAAAAGAACTAGCTGGAATATAGAATGCTTGGTCCGGTTGCATCTGTACGCCATTCCAGACAGGATTGACATAAACTCGCCCCGATGCAATCGTCTCATTCCACACATACCAGGGCTCGCGTAGGTTGTGTGGCCATGTGATCGTGCCGGCCGTGGAATCGACGGCGCTGGGGAAGTTCTGTCCATTCAGTAAGTCTCCTTGCCCTCTGCCGGTCTGATCGATGCAGGGATAGCCCATCGAATTTGTGTTGCCGTCCCACGGTGAACTGGAGCCGTTCGATCCGGTTCCACAGTACCCAATTCCGTTAGTTGGCGCGCTCTGACTGTGGCCGGTGGATACCTCGCGAATGTTTTGGAATCCTATATCGTAGCTGTATCCGCCTGAAATCGTGTTGTTCCAAGCCACTCCAGTACCCGAACCTCCATCTCCGACCGTGTATAGATTGTTCGATGGGTTGGGATTCAAAACATAGAGGTGGTAAACCTCCTCAGCGCGGCATCCTCTGGAACGCTGCGTTCCTTGCCCCATTTGATGGGTCTGCCAGAGTCCCTGGTCTCCTCCACTCGATGCTGCGTTGATGGTCGAGTAGCGGATTACTATCCTGCCGCCGTCGTCGCAGTCATTCGCAGCACCGCCATTGAAGACATCATTCTCCAGGTACATGAATGCAGATGTGCCGAAACTGGTTGGCGCCGCCCAATTCGCATCGCCAAAATCCGAATTGTAAACGCGAACACCATTGTTCTGTGCGTAAAGATCGAACACAGTATGATCGACAACACCATAGACATTCGTGAAGATCGTCATCCCGCCTCCAGAGTTGACGGGAGTATATGTGTTGGTATTGAAGTGAGAGTGATCGATGCGGAAGCTCGTGGAAGTTCCATCGAAAGTCAGGAAGCCGTTAGGCTTCGTGACTCCCGTTGCCAGTGTGCCGCCTTGAAAGGTCAGGCCGGTCATGCGGAACGCTGCGGAGCCGACGTGGATGCTCATCAACGGAGCGTTCGATGCGACATAGGAATCGACAAACACAGTGTTATCGTTTGCCGTGCAGGAATAACTCGAAGTGCCCGCTGTGCCGGAACAGGAGACGGTCGTATTCCCTTGGATGATCAGCGACGTGACCGCCGAGGGGATCTTATAACTGAACCCCGTTGTCCATGTGCCCGTGCCGGAAGGTATATTCACCGTCACCGTGGCGTTGGTGTTCGAGTTGGAGGGCAATGCCGCCAAGACATCGCTCTCATTGGCCGTAGCCGCGTTGCAGGTGGCCGTGGTGCAGGTCTGCGCTAGGACTGCCAGACTGCTGGATAAGAACAGCAAGAACAATAGCGAGAAAGAGAGGGGGCGTTTCATAATGTGGTGCAACTCCTTTATTAGCACGAATGTGCTTCTACGCTTCCACTTTCGGGGGATTGTTGTTCCACCGGAAATGGGCTCAAAACCAGACAGGTGCGTTTTCTTGAGGATAGTACGAAAGAAGGTGAGCGGTCCCCACGCGAGATCTTGAGCCGGTTACTATGGTTACTGGACGGAGAATGGCGAGCGAATCCTTCCAAGGCTGGAGGACACCTTAATTCAAGCGGAATCAATAAATCGCTCCAGGAACAAAGCCAAGGCACTAATCTAGACGGTTTCCGCTTGGGCAGAACCGAATATCCATTTCGGCGAGCAGTAGCACGGCACATTCCCGGTATTCTATGGGTTTATTTTGTGTGTCCCGGGATCCAAGTGAGAATAGCACAGGCGCCCGGATCGAGCAAAGGCCTGTGACCGGAACGTTCAACTCAATTTAAACAGACCATGATCTCGAACGGCCCAACTGCATGAATGGACAGGCGACGTCAGTCAGAATTGCACTCTTCACCGGGGGAATTGATAAACATTACGCCTGTGGGCTGAGCGAATCTCTGGCGTCGTCAGGAATTGTTGTAGACCTGATCTGCAATGCCGAAATGAGCACGGGTGAAACGCAAAACCTTCCCAGACTGAATCTGTATACCATCTATTCCACACCGCACCTGTACCAGAGCAAGCTGCGGAAGTTTCTCGGCGTCGTGGGAGCTTATGCCCGAATCCTCCACTATGCAGCGACCTCGTCTGCACCGATCTTTCACATCCTTTGGAACTACAAATTCAGGTTCTTCGATCGAACTCTTCTTCTCATCTATTGCAAGCTGTTGGGAAAAGAGATCGTCTTTACGGCGCACAACATTAACAAGGGAGAAAGAGACGGAACAGACTCTCTACTGAATCGAGTATCGCTGCGCATCCAATATCGGCTTGTTGATCACATTCTCGTGCACACTCCAAAAATGAAAGAGCAGTTAGTGCAGACCTTCGGCGTGCGGGACGAAAAGATAACGATTGTGCCTTTCGGAACTTACGATATGGTGCCTCAGTCCGCGTTGACAGGTGCCGAAGCGAGGAAGCGGTTAGGGCTGAGTTGTGCGAATCGGACTATTCTCTTTTTCGGGCATATCGCGCCGTACAAGGGCATCGATCTCCTGGTAGACGCATTTGCCCGCCTCGCAGCTCAACATCAAGACTACCGCCTGGTCATTGCGGGTGGTCCGATGAAGGAATCGGAACAACATTGGCAGCAAGTGCAACGAGTGATCGAGGAAAGCGCCATGCGGGAGCAGGTGCTGGAGCACGGCAGGTTCATTGACGATAAAGAGATTGAACTGTATTTCAAGGCCGCCGACGTGCTTGTATTGCCGTATACGCATATCTTCCAAAGCGGCGTTCTATTTATGTCCTACACCTTTGGGTTACCAGTGATAGCGACAGACATTGGTTCCTTCAGCCGTGACATAGTAGAAGGGTTTACCGGATACCTATGCCGCCCAAACGACCCTATAGATCTCGCAAAGATAATCGACAAGTATTTTTCGAGTGAGATGTTTAAGAACATCGACGAACAGCGTCTGAAAATCAAGAGTTTCATTCAAGCCAGTCATTCATGGGACGTCGCGGCAGCTAGAACGAGTGAAGTATATGACCGGCTCTCTAAACACGAAGCCAACCGCACCAATAACTAACACAATTCATGCGTAATCCAGATAGCCAGGTGGAAGCTGTGAATAGGCAAGAGAATAACGACAATTATGAGCTTGCGTCCGCCGCAAAGGCTAAGTTGAGTGATTTCATTGTCTCGCCTACTGACAGGATTCTTGTCACTGGAGCCGGCGGTTTCATTGGCTCTCGTGTTGTTGAGATGTTAATAAACAGAGGGTTTCGTAACCTGCGCTGCATTGTGAAGCCTTCGACCAGCGTGGTGCGATTCGAAGATGTGGTGAAACGAAGCGTGCCTGGAGCCAAATTGGAGTTGATTAAGGGCAACCTCCTGTCAAAGGCAGATTGCGAATCGGCGTGCAGGGACGTCTCAGTGATTTTCCACCTCGCTGCGGGAACGGGCGGCAAGTCATTTCCAGACGTCTACATGAATTCAGTTGTGGGCACGCGAAATCTGCTTGAGGCAAGCATCGAGGTTGCGAATCTGAGAAGGTTCCTCCTCGTCAGCTCGTTCACGGTCTACACAAACCAGCAACGATCGCGGCGTCTCGATGAGTCCTGTCCTATCGAGACGGATCCAAAGCTTCGAGGAAGTGCCTATTGCTTTGCGAAGGTTAAGCAGGAAGCAATCGTCAGGGAATACAGTGAGAAGCGCGGCGTGCCGTTTGTTATTGTTCGCCCGGGTAGCGTATATGGTCCGGACAGTCCCGAGATAACCAGTCGAGTAGGGCTCGGAACATTCGGTCTCTTTCTCCATCTTGGAGGATCGAACTCAATTCCATTCACTTACGTTGACAATTGTGCCGATGCAATTGTGCTCGCCGGAGTGGTGAAAGGCGTGGACGGCGAAGTGTTCAACATTGTGGATGATGATGTTCCTTCGAGCCGAAAATTTCTTCGCCTCTATAAGCGGAAGGTTCGGAATTTCAGATCGGTCTATGTTCCGCGTGCAGCCTCCTTCGCCCTTTGCTACTTGTGGGAAAGATATTCGAATTGGTCGCGAGGCCAATTACCTCCCGTGTTCAACCGGCGACGCTGGAATGCGGAATGGAGGAAAACGTCCTATTCCAACCAAAAGCTAAAAGCGAGGCTTGGATGGACTCCAAGAGTTCCTACCGCTGAGGCGATGGAACTCTGTTTGAAGCCGAGCGCGCGAGGGGGCAAGGGTGCTTAGGATTGGGATTGCAGGCTGCGGGAAAATAGCGGACAGCCATGCCTTGCAGATTCAGAGAGTAGGTGGATGCGAGATTGTCGCCGCATGTGACCGAGAGCCGTTGATGGCCCAACAGTTTTCTGAACGGTTTTCCGTTGGGCAATCCTTTACGGGAATCGAGGAACTTGTCGAGGTCGCGCGTCCAGATGTAGTGCACATCACTACGCCGCCGGCAAGCCATTTTGCGATTGCGAAGCATTGCCTGGAAAACGGCTGTCATGTATATGTCGAGAAGCCCTTTGTGCTTGACGCGCACGAGGCGCGCATCCTGATTGACCTGGCCACCGAACGTGGACTGAAACTTACCGTAGGCCATAACTACCAGTTCAATCCGGCCGCGAGAAGAATGAGGGCTCTGATCAAGGAGGGGTATCTCGGAGGGACTCCCGTTCATATGGAGAGCTACTACGGTTATGATCTTGGGGATCCGAGCTATGCACGCGCTTTATTGGGTGACAAACAGCACTGGGTGCGAAAGTTACCGGGGAAGCTGTTGCAGAACATCATCAGTCACGGAGTTGCGAGAATCGCAGAGTTTCTGAGCGGCGAGGATCCCAGTGTGATTGCCACCGGTGTGCCCAGTGCCATGCTCAAGGGGCTGGGTGAAGAAGAGATCGTCGATGAACTTCGAGTGATGATCCGCAACGAAGAGGGAACGACCGCCTACTTTACTTTTTCCTCTCAGATGAAACCCGTATTACATGAGTTCCGGATTTATGGACCGAAAAACGGTCTTATTCTGGACCAAAACCACGAGGTCTTACTTCGTCTTCGCGGAACCAAGTTTAAGAGTTATGCCGACTTCTTCATTCCGCCGCTGATTAGCGCGAAGCAGCAAATGGCCAATTGGTCGGGAAATCTGTCATTGTTTATGAAGCGGGACTTTCATATGGATGCAGGAATGAAATTCCTGATTGAGTCGTTCTATCGTTCAATCCTGGACGACAGCCCAGTGCCGATTCCATATGAAGAGATCATTTTGACGACGAGGATTATGGACAAGATCTTCGAACAGATTCATGTGGCGGAACCCGAGCATCATGCAACAGCGGTGACAGGTTAGCGGCTATTCCGCACATCCGTAGTGGTTTGGAGGAGATGTTTACTTGCCAGGCTTAGTTGGAATCATTAGCAAGCGGCCAAGGTCGTGGGCCGAAGATGCAGTTAGCGGAATGCTCAAGATGATGCTCCATGAGCCCTTCTATACGTCGGGCGTATGGAGTGATGCTTCGTTGGGAGTGTATGCGGGCTGGGTGGCACGGAGTGGGTCTTTCGCGGCAGAGATGCCGGTACAAAACGAACGCCAGGACGTAACCCTTCTTTTTTCTGGAGAAGAATTTCCAGAACCAGGAACAGTCGAATCTCTGAGAAGAAAGGGCCACGCGATTGACGAGGGCAGGGCGTCGTATCTGGCTCACCGGTACGAGGAGGAGCGTGATTTTCCAAAGCAGCTGAATGGCCGGTTTCACGGCTTGGTTGTCGATAAGTCTACCGGCACAGTGCTTCTTTTCAACGACCGATATGGTTTGCAGCGGCTTTATTACCACGAGAGCCCGGATGCTTTCTATTTTGCGTCTGAGGCAAAGGCGATTCTCAAGGTGTGCCCCAAGCTTCGCGAAGTAGACCCGCGCGGCCTTGGGGAATTCATCGTGTGCGGTTGCGTTTTGGAAAACAGGACACTTTTCCCGGGCATCAACGTCCTCTCGCCGGGATCGTCATGGACATTCCGAAACGGATCGCTGGAAAACAAGGGCGAATTCTTCCAACCATCGGAGTGGGAGAGCCAGACGCCGCTAGCCCCGGAGGAATACTTCGAAAGTTTGCGTGACACGGTCGCGCGGAATTTTCCGCGCTTTTTCGACGGTCCGGAAAAAGTAGGAGTTTCGCTCACCGGCGGCCTGGATACTCGAATCATCATGGCGTGGCATAAAGCTGAGCCCGGCTCGATGCCTTGCTACACGTTCGGAAGCATGTATCGCGACAATGAGGATGTGAAGCTGGCTCGCAAGGTCGCTTCGATCTGCCATCAACACCACGAAGTGATTACGACGGGCGAGGAGTTTCTATCGCGATTTGATCGGTATGCGGAGCGTACCGTGTATCTTACTGATGCGTGCGTCGATCTCGGACGCTCACCAGATCTGTATGTGAACGAGAAGGCCCGCGAGATAGCTCCGGTGCGAATGGTCGGAACCTACGGCAGCGAGATCCTGCTTCAATCGGTAATGTTCAAGGCGGTCCAGCCTGTAAGCGGCCTCTATCAATCGGAGATGTTGCCGTTGTTGCAGCGGGCCGAAAACACCTACAACGATTGCCTGCAGGGGAATCAGTCGACATTCGTTGCCTTTCGGCAGTCACCATGGAATCACGTTGGCGTACTCGCACTCGAGCAGACCCAGGTGGCGGTGAGGACGCCATTTCTCGATAACGAATTAGTCAAGACGGCTTACAGAGCTCCGATGGTAGAGAACCTGAACCAGGAATGCAGGATTCGGCTGGTTCAATGCGGGAACCCTGAGCTTGCCGCATTGCGCACAGATCGCGGATCCCGGGGTCTCAATGGCTATATCACGCGGGCTGCACTCCAGTTCTCATTCAAGGCTGAGTACGCCTACGATTACGGCATGCCCCAGTGGCTGGCTTCTGTCGATCACGCTTTCTCCTTCGTCAATTTCGAGCGAATGTGGGTGGGGCGTCATAAGATCTTCCATTTTCGGCCATGGTATCGAGATCAACTGGCCCAATACGTTCGCGATGTGCTGCTTGATCCCCGTTCTCTTGCGCGCCCTTATGTAAACCGGGACGCAGTGACAAATATCGTTACCAGACATTTGAACGGCACGCGTAACTACACCATCGAGCTAAACAGGCTTCTGACGCTGGAATTAGCTCATCGACTGTTCATCGATTGAAAACCGAACACCGCCAGAGGTGGTGCATGCAGTTAGCGGCTTCCCATTTGCCGTATGTATTGATAACACCCGCTCGGAATGAGGGTCAGTTCATAGAGAACACGATCCTCTCTGTGACGCACCAGACCGTCCTTCCGACAAAGTGGGTGATTGTCAACGATGGCTCGACAGATAACACCGGCGCCATCGCTGCTCGAAGCGCAGCCGATTTCGATTGGATCGAGGTCATCGATCTTCCTGTTCGCGAGGAGCGCAACTTTGCGGCGAAGGTGTATGCATTCAGGGCGGGGCAGGAGCGAATGTCTGGGATTGATTTCAAGGTTATCGGCAATCTTGATGCGGATGTCACGCTCGACCCAAAGCATTTCGAATTTCTGATGAGCAAGTTCCGAGAGGATCCGGGCCTAGGGGTTGCGGGAACCATCTTTCGGGAACCGGGCTACTGCTCTGAGACCGACAGCTTTGAAGGTCAGAATTATGTCTCGGGCCAGTGTCAGATCTTTCGTCGTGAATGCTTTGAAGCCATCGGTGGTTACCAGCCAAGCAAAGCCGGTGGGATTGACTGGATGGCAGTCACTACCGCTCGCATGATGGGATGGAAGACGCGATCGTTTCGAGAGATGTGTTTCTATCATCACCGCATCCTGGGCACCGCGAATCATAGCAAGATCGGAAAGAGTTTTGCATACGGCAAGAAGGACTACTACATGGGGGGACACCCCCTGTGGGAGGCGGTCCGCTGCAGCTATCAACTGCTGAAAAGCCCTTACATAATCGGTGGAGCGATGCTTTTCGCTGGTTATTTCAGCGCCCTGCTGACCGGCGAAAAACGGGTGGTTTCAGATGACCTGATGCGATTTCATCGACGCGAGCAGATGATGAAGTTGAAGGCAATACTTCTGTCGATCGTCAAGTTCAAGAAGATTGACGGATTCGGGCTGCTACCAGTCGCACAGGCTACGCGGGCCCAGCAAGGAACTGCGGATCATCTGCGGCAATGACGCCGTCGTTCGCCTGCCCATTAGAACCAGAAGCATATGCGTTTTCGCGATGTCAGTCTTTAAGTGTCAATAACCCAAAACTGGATGACTATGAACTTCGAAATTGAGAAGGAGCTTCCACTTCCCATCGCTCACGAAGCTGACAATTTGCCTTTGCAAGAGACGATGACGGCGGTGTCACGGTTTATTGATTGGCTGGACCGTTATGGAGAGGAATCTTATGACTTTCAGTCCTACTATTCGGGGGAGTTAGGCAGGAGAGCAAAGCGGCTGTACTACGAGCGTCCGAAACTTGGGACGCTTGCAGTGATGCCGATCATATTTTCGGAGGCGTTTGTTCCGTCTGCGAGACGGCTGTTTTGGAAGCCACAACGGATTCCGATTGGCGATGCCCATTACGCGATGGGCTTTGCGTTTCTTGCTGAGATGTCAGGTGAAGATCGCTATTATCAGCGGGCTCGGCACTTTCTAAAAGTGTTGGAACAAACCCGCTGTCCGGGATATGACGAGTATTGCTGGGGATACCCTTTTCACTGGGAAACATTGCTCGGCACGATCCCCGCTGGAACTCCGCTGATTACGACGGTTCCTTATGTATTTGAGGCATTTCAGCAGGTGTACCGGATCGATGGCGATGAACATTGGCGCCAGGTGATGCGTTCGATTGCGCAACATGCGTTGAAAGACTACAAGGATGTCTCGACATCAGCGACGGCTTCGACCTGTTCCTACACACCATTCCCAGAACACTCGTTAATGGTCGTTAATGCGAATGCATATCGCGCATATCTGCTAACGAATATCGCCGTTGAATTTGCCGAGCCGAAATACAAAGCGGCCGCCGAGAGAAATCTGAACTTCGTTCTTGAGGCGCAGAACGAAGATGGTTCCTGGTTCTATGCGAGAGATGGCAAACGATCCTTTGTTGATCATTTTCATACATGTTTTGTGATGAAGGCACTGGCAAAGATCGAGGCGCTAACAGGAAACGTCGACTGCACGAATGCAATTGAACGAGGCGTGGCTTACTACACTCAGCATTTGTTTGATGAAAATCGCGTACCCAAACCGTTTTCACGAGCTCCTCGTTTGACGATCTACCGGCGTGAATTGTACGACTACGCCGAATGCATCAATCTCTCGATACTGCTCCGTGGACGTTTTCCGGCGCTGGATCTCTGCCTGGCCTCCACACTGAATGAGATTCTTGGTCGTTGGCAAACGCCAGAGGGATCGTTCCGAAGCCGCCAACTTTACCTTGGCTGGGATAACACGCCCATGCATCGTTGGGCCTCATCTCAGCTGTTCCGTAGCCTTTGTTTTCTACTGCGAACGAACAGCGACCGACAGACCTCGCATTCCTGAGGAAGATAGGCAGACACATGTGCGGAATTTGCGGTAAGTACAACTTTCTCCACAAGGAAGCCGCAGTGGAACGTCGCGAGCTCGAGGAGATGGCTGGGGCCATTCGGCATCGTGGTCCGGACGACGAAGGCTATTTTCTCGATGGGCCGCTGGGCTTTGGGTTTCGGCGTTTGTCCATCATCGATCTTGAAGGTGGACATCAGCCCATGTCGGACCAGGAGAAAACGACGTGGGTGGTGTTCAATGGCGAGATCTACAATTTCAAGGAACTGCGCGCGGAACTAGAGGGATTTGGTCACGTCTTTCGGACGCGGTGCGACACGGAAGTGATCGTCCACGGGTACAAGCAGTGGGGGGACGAGGTGCTGAACCGTCTGAACGGCATGTTCGGCCTCGCCGTGTGGGATGTTCGCCGGCGACGCCTCATGATCGCGCGGGACGCGTTTGGCATCAAGCTTGTTTACTATCGCGAAAACAAAGGCTCGCTCTGGTTTGGCTCCGAAATACGGGCAGTTTGCGCGACGATGGGCAGCGAGAAACCAGAAGCAGACCCGGAGGCGTTGAGTCTATTTCTGCAATACCGGTTCACTCCCTCGCCTTTCACGGCAGTGCGCGGAGTGCGCAAGCTTGCGCCGGGCACAAAGCTCGTAATTGAAGACGGTGCGGTTGAGACAACTCGGTGGTACCGGTTCTCGCCGGCAGCTTTTGTCCCGCCAAAAAGCGCGGCGGAAGCGGGCGAGGAACTTTTAGCTCTGTACCGACAGGCCGTACGCCGCCAACTAATCAGCGACGTGTCATTGGGGCTGCTTTTGAGCGGCGGGATTGACTCGGCTCTTCTGCTAGCGCTGATGAACGAGAATGGAGCGGACTGGCATAGCTTTTCAGTAGGCTATGGAGAGAGCTACGCTGACGATGAACTGGCTGATGCGGAGGAGACTGCACGGATTCTGAAATCGCAGCACACGGGCGTCAGAATCAGTCGCTCGGTGTTCGAACGAGAGCTACGCAACATCGTCGGGTGTCTGGAGGAGCCGGTCGCAACCTCTTCCGTTGTCCCCATGTACTTTGTTTGTCAACGTGCTCGCAAGGACGTCAAGGTTGGCCTGGTGGGACAAGGGCCCGATGAGTTGTTCGGAGGCTACCGGAGACATCTGGGCGCGCGTTATGGCGCTACGTGGGCCGCGTTGCCTGGCTGGGCTCGTGCGCCTCTCGAAATGGCCGTGGGTGCACTGCCGCGAAATGAGACGCTCAAGCGTGGACTCTACGCTCTATCGAGTGGTACTGGGCAGCACCGCACTGAGCGCATCCTTTCGCTCTTGCCGGGAGAGCAGATTAGAAGCCTCTTCCGGGATGGTTTAGTGGAATCCGAATCGGGAGACAAGTTGGAAGAATGCTGGGCGGACCTGGCCGAGCTTGCGCCGCGTAACGATGAGTTGGGGCGGCTTCAGTTCCTGGAAGTTCGGTCGACGTTACCGGATGAACTGCTGATGTATGCCGACAAGCTTTCGATGGCACACGGCCTTGAGTTGCGTGTTCCATACCTTGACAAAGACATTGTCGAATATGCAGAGAGGCTGGGCCCCAATTTGAAGGTTCGCAACGGCGTTAGAAAATGGCTTCATCGGCAAGTATGTCGGAAATTTCTGCCTGCGGCCATTGTTCGGCGACCGAAGCGTGGCTTTGCAATGAATGTGGTGGACGACTGGTTTCGCAGTTCGCTAGGAGGTTCCATGGCCGACACTTTCGCTGATAACCAATCAGCAATATACGATTTTCTGAACCCGATAGCGGTAAGAAAGCTTCACGCAGATCACCTCGCGGGAAGGCATGACAATCACAAGATACTGTTCAGTCTCATCGTCCTCGAAGAATGGCTTCAGGAGTTCGCAGTTGGTACAGCCGCAACAGCGTAAGCGGCCGCACATTTTCGTCAATCTCGCAAGCAGAAGGTCTTAATGTATCAATGGAGAATGCTTTGAGAATCAGTATCTTTGGATTGGGCTACGTGGGAACAGTGTCTGCCGCGTGCCTTGCGGCCGATGGAAACCAAGTTCTTGGTGTTGACCCGGTTCCAGAAAAGGTCGATCTCATTAACAAGGGCCAATCGCCGATCGTGGAGGCCGAAATTGGTGAGATTATCAAAGAGACCGTCGATCAGGGACGGCTGCGAGCCACGCAGGATCCACTCGCTGCGATTCAGGAGACGGATCTTTCGTTTGTCTGCGTCGGGACACCCAGCCAGTCGAATGGGAATCTTGACCTCCGGTACATCCGCCGCATCTGCGAGCAGATCGGGCAGGCTCTGCGGACCAAGGCGGGCAGACACACAGTTGTTATTCGCAGCACCATTCTGCCTGGGACGATGAGAACTGTGGTCATCCCTACGCTCGAGGAATTTTCGGGGAAAAGATCGGGAGAGGCATTTGGGATTTGCTACAACCCTGAATTTCTGAGGGAAGGTACGGCGGTCAAGGACTTTCGATATCCGCCAAAGACCGTCTTCGGCGAAATGGATCGCGCAAGCGGTGACATGCTTGCGGCTCTCTACGAACGGATAGATGCCCCGCTTATCCGGACGGACCTCAATAACGCCGAGATGATCAAATACGTTGACAACAGTTGGCATGCGCTCAAGATTGGATTCGCCAACGAAATTGGTAGTCTCTGTGACGCATTTGGTGTCGATGCGGAAGCGGTGATGCATATTTTCTGCCAGGACAAGAAGCTCAATATATCGTCGGCTTATCTAAAGCCAGGCTTCGCATTCGGCGGGTCGTGTCTTCCAAAAGATCTGCGAGCGATTTCTTATCAAGCAAAGATGCAGGATTTGCAACTCCCGATTCTGAATTCGGTTCTTCCGAGCAATGAGATGCAGATTGCCAGCGGCGTGAAACATGTAATGGAGAGCGGACACCGACGTGTTGGCGTGCTCGGCTTTAGTTTCAAGGCAGGAACAGACGATCTTCGCGAGAGCCCTGTAATCGAGGTGATTGAGCGTCTGATCGGAAAGGGTTATGACCTCCGCATTTACGATCGGAACGTGAATATCGCTGCCTTGGTCGGAGCCAATCGGGACTTTATACTCAATCGCATTCCTCATATCTCTCGGCTCATGGCGCCCAGCGTTGATGCGGTGCTCGACCATGCGCAGACGATTGTGATTGGGAATTATGATGCCGAGTTTGGTGAGATTCAGATGAAGCTTCGGGAGGACCAGTGCCTCGTGGATCTGGTTCGGATCACCAAGCAAGGAACATCGAAGATAAAACAACTCACCTATATGTGAAAGGGATTTCGAGGCACTCCAAGTGACCAAAAGAAGGATTCTGATCATTGTTGAGAACCTCCCGGTTCCTTTTGACACTCGTGTCTGGAAGGAAGCACGCGCTCTTCGCCAGCATGGATACGAAGTCGCCGTACTCTGCCCGCAAGGCAAGGGATTCAGGAGAGTCCATGAACTGCTCGAGGATATTCACATCTATCGACACCCTATGCCGCCGGAGGGAAACAGTCCGGCCGGATATCTATGGGAATACGGATGCGCGCTGTTTTGGGAATTCCTTTTTACGTGGTGGATCTTCTTAGTTCGCGGATTCGACGTTATTCAGGGGTGTAACCCGCCTGACGATATTTTTATGATTGCATTGCCGTTCAGACTCTTTGGAGTTCGTTACATTTTTGATCATCATGATGCGATTCCTGAATTGTATCTTTCGAAATATGATAGGCGCGATCTATTCTTCAGGATTCAATCGTGGCTCGAGAGACTTACTTTTGCTTGCTCCAGCGTCGTTATAGCGACCAATGAAAGCTACAAGGCACTCGCGATCAGCCGCGGCGGCCTTGACGAGAAGGATGTCTTCGTCGTTCGAAACGGTCCGGATCTCGGTTCATTCGGCCCCGTACAAGGCAATCCCGCATTAAAGTACGGAAAGGCCTACCTGGTAGGTTACGTTGGCACGATGAGTATTCAGGAGGGGCTGGATATTCTGATCGACGTTGCGGCGAATATCAGGGACCGTGGCCGATTGGATATCCACTTTACATGTGTCGGCGGAGGCCCGAGTTTGCCGGCCCTGCGACGTATGCTTAAGGATAAGAATCTCGAGGACATGTTCAATTTCACGGGTCGCGTCTCTGACAGCGAATTGCTTGAGGTTCTGTCCACGGCGGACGTGGGCGTAAATCCTGATAAGCCTTGCGAGATGAACGACATCTCTACAATGATCAAGATTGCAGAATATATGGCCCTGAGTAAGCCAATCGTTCAATTCGATCTGAAGGAAGGTCGATTCACCGCTGGGGGAGCGTCGCTTTACAGCAACGGAGATGACTTAGTGGCGGACTTTGCAGATAAGATCCTTTGGCTCTTAGATCATTCCGAAGAGCGAGAGCGGATGGGAAAGCTTGGCCGGAAGCGCGTCGAAGAGCGCCTTGCATGGGAATACTCCGTAAGCAACCTCATTGCGGCCTACGAAAGGGTCTTTGAGAAGCGGGGTCAGATGCGGCACATTTCTTCAGAGACAAGCGAGCCTGATTCGAAGTCTGCTCAGGTCCGCACAGAATTACGACAAAAAGAGACGGACGAATTCACCTCAGAAAATGCTGAAGGATAGTGTAATCAAGGGATCACGACCTCGAAGCATATCGGACCTCCAAGCACGGCTGTCGACTGAACGAAACACGGCCTCATCACCTCAACGGGCGGGAAAGTAAATGAACAGTTATCTATCGACGTATTTTAGATGCCCTGAAGAATACGCTCGCGTGACATGTGAGGATTCGCTTTCTACCCGCAGTGGGTACTTCCGATTTGGAGAGGACGCGGCAGTCTATGGCCACCTTGCCGGCCATTCAGTTTCGCGGGACCCGGGACCTCGGGTCTACGACGCATCGGCGGACGTTCGAATCGAGGATGGAGTCCTTCATCTGCCGTTCGATCTGTCGGAAGTCGTCGATAATCTGCTTCGTGAAGCGTACGTCGAAGAGTGGCGGCACGGTGCGCTATCCAGTCTTTCGAAGCCTTATTACTTTATTCGTCCGCTGCTGCCGGTCGGTGTTCGACGTCATTTGCAGAAGTTCTATTTGCGAGGTTGGGACAAGATCGCGTTCCCGCGCTGGCCGGTGGATTGCTCGATTGACAATCTGCTGGAGCGGGTGTTGGTTTTGACGCTTCGAGCTACAGGCGCCGACCGCATCCCGTTCATCTGGTTTTGGCCTGACGGGCAAAAGGGATGTGCCCTCATGACGCATGATGTCGAGACGGAAATCGGAAGAGATTTCTGTTCGACGCTGATGGATATCGACGACTCATTTGGAATTAAAGCCTCATACCAGATTGTGCCGGAAGAACGGTACAGCCTTCCGGGAGAATTCCTCAACGAGATCCGTCAGCGTCAGCATGAGATAGCCATACACGATCTGAATCACGACGGCCACCTCTATAAGAGCAAGGCGCAATTCGTTGAGAGAGCTGCAAAGATCAACGCTTACGGACGGGAATTCAAGACAGGAGGATTTCGCGGCGCCGTTCTTTACAGAAAACAGGTGTGGTATGACGAACTCAGATTTGCCTACGATATGTCGGTCCCGAATGTGGCCCACCTGGATCCGCAGCGCGGTGGTTGCTGTACAGTAATGCCTTACTTTATCGGGGAGATTCTCGAAATCCCGGTGACGACCATTCAGGACTATACGCTGTTCAAAATCCTCAATGATTACTCCACGCATATCTGGAAACAACAAACCGACATCATCGCGCGTAAATCTGGCCTGATGAGCTTCATCGTTCACCCGGACTACGTGATAGAACCGCGTGCACGCGCTGTCTATGTGGAATTGCTGCAGCATCTCGTCGAACTTAGAGAGAAAGCGTCTGTCTGGGTGACGACTCCGAGCGAAGTGAACCGATGGTGGAGACAAAGAGCTGAGATGAGACTCACCTCGACCTCAGAAGGGTGGGTGATCGAAAATCCGGGAGATAGCCGAGCGCGGGTAGCGTTTGCAAGCCTTGATGGCGATCGCCTCGTATATGAAATAGAGGATTCCACCGCTTGCAAACCGTCAGCCGCAAAAGAGTGTTCGTCTGAAATTGCCGAATCGATCTTGCGGTCCAAAATAGTGCGCGCCTGAGTGGGCACTGTCGCAAGGTTCTAGCACTTACTCTAATCCAATATCGGTCACATAAGGGAAAGGGTAACAACAAGTGGCTTTGTCAAAAGACTGTGACGTAGCAATCATAGGAGCGGGGCCATACGGCCTTTCCTCCGCTGCACATTTGAAGGCGCTGGGAATGGAAGTTCGCGTCTTCGGTGAGCCCATGGAGTTTTGGGCAAACGGCACACCTCCAGGAATGCTCTTGCGCTCTCCGCGCGAGGCATCGACGATCTCAGATCCGAAGGCGGCCTTTACTCTGGAGGAATATGAGCGGGTGAATGACGTCGCTCCGGTAAAGCGCCTGCCGAAGGATACGTTTGTCAACTATGGAAAATGGTTCCAGACGCAGCTTGGAGCCGTTCTGGACCGGCGCAATGTTGCGCAATTGTGTCGCGAGAATGGCGGCTTCAAGCTCTTTGTGAATGGCGGTGAAGCAGTTACGTGCAAGAAGGTGGTAGTGGCGACGGGGATTGGGAAATTTGCGAATGTGCCCGGCCCATTTGCCGGGTTGCCGGGCAAGCGAGTCTCTCACTGCTATGAAGGACGTCCGTTCTCAGAGATGGGCAAACGGGTAGCTGTTATCGGGGCAGGGCAGAGCGCCATCGAATGCGCTGTTCTTCTTGGGGAGGCCAGCTTCAGTGTGGAGCTGATTGCGAGAGTCGAGGTGCTTCGCTGGATCGGCATGCACCCGAGACTTCATCATTTAGGTCCGGTTTCGAAGATGCTCTATTCAAAGCACGATATCGGCCCGATCGGGATATCGCGTCTCGTTGCCTATCCGAATCTCTTGTATCAGTTTCCGATGTGGGCCAAGGACACGATAAGGAAACGCGCAGTTCGATCGGCGGGTGCGCCCTGGCTGATCCCGAGGCTACCGTCGGTGACCATCACGACATCAACGTCTGTGGTTTCTGCCGATGAGGTCGATGGAGAAGTGCGGCTGAAACTCAGTGATGGTTCGGAAAGAAGGGTGGATCATGTTCTGTTGGGAACCGGCTATCGAGTGGATATCAGCAAATACGAGTTTATGAGTGAGGGTCTTCTCAAGGAAGTTCGGCAACTCGATGGTTATCCCGACGTGACAGCGGGCTTAGCGACATCCGTACCGGGTCTCCATTTCACAGGGGCAGCAGCTGCACGGAAATTTGGTCCGCTGCTCTATTTCGTCACAGGAACGGACTTTGCGTCGCGGGAACTTGCTTCGTATTTTAGCCGACACCGCGATTAACGATTGAGAAAGCGATAAATGGCAACTACTTCCCAAGAGCCAAAATCTGTCGCGGTCGATGTTGCGGTACCGGCGCGGACCATCGGAGCACTCGTGGTTGGCGGCGATCATCCAGGCCTAGCAATTGCACGGAGCCTCGGGCGGCATGGGATTCCGGTGTATATTCTCGACGACCAGTACTGCATCTCGTCGTTTTCGAGATATGCAACAAAGGTCATACGGGTCGAGAACATACTCGACGAACGCAAAACGGTCAACGCAGTATTAGAGGTCGGTCGTAAATATGATTTGCGTAACTGGATATTGTTTCCAACGCGTGATGAGCACGTGGCGGCGTTTTCGAGATACCGCGCCGAACTCGCGCGGTTCTTTAGAGTCTCGACAGGCGACTGGAAGAGCGTTGAATGGGCTTGGGACAAGAAGAAGACCTACGAGCTTGCGGAGACATTGAACATTCCATGCCCCAAGACCTTCAATCCAAGAAGCATAGAAGATGTACCTGATCTTTTTTCGCGGCTGCCACTGGCGATCAAGCCGGCAGTGAAGGAGAACTTCTTTTATGCGACAGGCGCAAAGGCGTGGCGCGCCGACACTCCGGATCAGCTTTTGTCGTTCTATAAAAAGGCGATAGATCAGATCAAGCCGGAAGAGATCCTCATCCAGGAGATCGTGCCGGGCGACGGCAATGAGCAGTACTCGTACTGCGCGTTCGTGCAAAATGGGGCGCCTTGCTGTGTATTGACGGCTCGACGGGCGCGTCAACACCCGCGGGAATTTGGCCGGGCCGCAACTTATGTAGAGACGGTCGAAGCGCCGGAGATCGAAATTCTGTCGGAGCGATTCCTGAAATCGATCAACTATCACGGCGTTGTAGAGATTGAATACAAGCGGGATCCACGCAGTGGTGAATACAAGTTGCTGGATGTAAATGCGCGGCCTTGGGGTTTTCACGCTATTGGTTCTGTGGCAGGTGTCGATTTTCCATACCTGATCTATGCAGACCAGATGGGGCTGCCCATAATGCCTGAACGGGCAAAAGCGGGAGTGGGATGGCTTCGGATCGTGAGCGACATTCCAACTGCGTTTTCGGATATGTTGCACGGTAGCCTCAGCCTGACAACGTACATCAAGTCGCTGCAGGCAACCCGAGTGGAGTCGGTATTTAACTGGCGAGACCCACTTCCATTTTTTGCAGAAGTCATGATGCTGCCTTACATTGCTGCCAAGAAGTATCTGAGATTCTAGAAATAGAGAAACGGACCCTAAGGCAAAATGTCTGAACTAGTTATCGAAGCCGGGCGCACGGAACGCCAATACTGGCGTGATCTCTGGCGATACCGGGAGCTCCTTGCGTTCTTCACGTGGCGAGACCTGCTGGTCCGCTATAAGCAGACAGTTGTGGGTGTGAGTTGGTCGCTGATTCGGCCACTATTAACAATGACCGTGCTCACGGTCGTCTTTGGCAAACTGGGGAAATTGCCGGCGTTCGGAGTTCCTTATCCGCTTCTCGTCTTTTGCGGGATGCTGCCATGGCAATTCTTTTCGAATGCGCTTACCGAAAGCAGCAACAGCCTGGTCGGGAATTCAAGCATGATCTCCAAGGTCTATTTTCCCCGCCTTGTGATGACGGTAAGCAGCATAATTACAAGCCTCATTGACGCTGTGATCTCCAGTGTTTTTCTGATCGCGCTTATGTTCTGGTATCACTTTGCTCCTCCACTTGCTGTCGTGTTTCTTCCGTTCTTCGTGCTTCTGGTCTTCGCGGCTTCGCTGGGAGTGGGTACATGGGTGGCAGCGCTGATGGTCGAGTACCGCGATTTTCGATTCATTGTGCCATTCGTCGTGCAGTTTGGTTTATACCTGTCACCAGTTGGATTTCAAAGCAGCATCGTTCCGGCGAAATACCGATTACTCTACGCTATGAACCCCATGGTTGGGATCATCGACGGCTTCCGGTGGACTCTGCTTGGAGCGACTAACGCAATCTATTGGCCTGGGATCGCGATGTCGTGTATCGAGGTCACCGTCTTGCTGGCAAGTGGTATCTGGTATTTTCGAAAAACTGAGCGTACATTCGCTGACGTCATCTGAGGGACTTAGCATTGGCTTCCGATAGTTCATATAATTCCGGCGCGGCAATCACGATCGAAAATCTCGGCAAGCGTTACAGCATTGGACAAAATGTTGGCAAAGGCGACGGGCTGCGGCACTCGATCGAGAAGGCGTTCCGATCCCCGGTTTCCTGGCTTCGCAATCGCTGGGCAAGCAAGCAGGATGTGGAGTTCTGGGCTCTTCGGAATTTCTCGGCGCAAATCAACAAGGGCGAGGTCGTCGGCATAGTCGGACGTAACGGTGCGGGCAAAAGCACACTACTGAAATTGTTGAGCCGGATCACTGTTCCTACCGAAGGAAAACTTCGAATTGACGGCCGGATCGCAAGCCTGCTCGAAGTCGGTACGGGATTTCATCCAGAACTCACTGGGCGCGAAAACATCTTCCTCAACGGCGCCATCCTCGGCATGTCGCGGGCTGAAATCATCCGCAAGTTCGACGAGATTGTTGCGTTTTCTGAAATCGAAGAATTCCTTGACACCCCGGTCAAGCGCTATTCCTCGGGAATGTATATCCGCCTTGCCTTCGGAGTTGCCGCGCACCTCGAGCCAGACATGATGATTGTCGACGAAGTACTCGCTGTTGGTGACACGGCGTTTCAGAAGAAATGCCTTGGCAAGATGGGCAGTTTTGCGAAGAGTGGAAAAACCATCCTTTTCGTCAGTCACAACCTTGAGGCAGTCCGAAGTCTCTGTCCGCGCTCCATCTGGCTCAAAGATGGGCACGTTCAGAAAGACGGCGAGACAGATGAGGTACTGGGCAGCTATTTAGAGAGCACGGCGCGCACGACCTCGTTCTCTTGGGACAACCCCGATTACGGACTGACCATCCACAAAGTTGTCATTCGAAACGCGGACGGAGAAGAAACCAGTCAATTCTTTCCCGGGGAAGATCTCGTCATCGATGTTTTCTATGAGGCGAAGAAGCGCATCGAGAAGCCGATCGTTGCCCTTGGCGTACTCGGGATTAATGGATCCTGCTTTACGGCTAATATGCTGCTTGATGGAAATAGTCCCGATTGCTTCCAGGGAGTAGGCAGAGTCTCATGCACCTTCAAATCCATCCCGCTCTTACCACAGAGCTATACGGTCAAGTTGATTATTCGCGCATCGTCAGTAACAGATTCGATTGTTCCTTATGAGGAAGTGGGCTCTTTCAACGTCGTTGGAGATCTCGCGGCTTACGGCTTCTCAGGGGAATACCTCAAATATGCTTCTCGCTCCACTCCAGTAGTTGTGCCCTACGAGTGGTCCATGCCCGATGGCCGTACCGTCTCAGTCGCTTTAAATCGTCCTCAGATCCCTTCAACCCAATGACCTCATCGCAGAGATGAAGGCCGCGAGGATCGGGTCGCCCCGGTGTCCTTGAGTTCCAATGGAGTGTCACAAATGCCTAGCGCGACCGAGGCTGTTTTACTTCGATAACCGCCAATGCAGGATCACACAATCGCCATCATTCCCGCACGCGGCGGTTCCAAACGCGTACCGGGGAAAAACACTCGTCCGCTCGCGGGTAAGCCCCTTATCGCGTACACGATCGAAGCGGCATTGGAAAGCAGGCTCTTTCACCGTGTCGTGGTTAGTACCGACTCCGAGGAGATTGCGGCTGTTGCGCGAGCAAATGGAGCAGAAGCCCCATTCCTGCGCTCATCTGAAATCTCTGATGACGTGACTCCCATTTCGGCGGCCACAGCTGATGCACTTGAGAGACTGGATCCGGGCGGAACGCAGTACCATTTCGTCGCCCAACTCATGGCAAACTGCCCGCTTCGAACAGCCCAGGATTTGATTTCGAGCCACCAGCAATTTTCTGAGACTGCTGCGGACACGCAGATATCAGTGGTTCGTTATGGATGGCAGAATCCCTGGTGGGCGATGAAACGCGATGCGGGCAGCTTCGCGCTTGATCCTCTGTTTCCACGCGAGATGAGCGCCCGCAGCCAGGATCTGCCGGAACTGTTCTGTCCAACAGGCGCGATCTGGTGGGGTAAGACGAGAGTCGTTCGAGAACAAAAGACGTTTCACATTCCCGGGCGGACAGGATGGGAAATCGACTGGCAGCACGGGGTCGACATCGATACTCCCGAGGATATGGCGTTCGCGGAAGCACTTCTCAGCTTGACTGGGAAGCCCGAATAGTCGCAGACACCCAAGGAATAATCCGGATCCAATGCACGCACGCGGAAACAAACTCGGAGTCTATACAACGGTTTATCCCGGGGTATTGAAGTACCTTCCGGAGTGGTACCGGTCCGTTCAGTCACAGACCGACACGGACTTTGAACTCTGGATCGGACTCGACGCACTGAATCGGAGTGATGTTGAAGCTGGACTCGGATCAAGTCTCAATGCGTTCTGGATCGAGGCAACAGAGAATTCAACCCCGGCACTCGTGCGGGACCACGCACTCAGGCAGATGACTGCCGCCAATCTCGACGTTGTGCTGGTTGATAGCGACGACGTGCTTCATCCGAGCCGCGTTGCTTCGGCTCGCCTGGCGCTCCGCAACAGCGATCTTGCTGCTTGCGCACTGGAGATTGTCGACGAAGGCGGTCAATCGCTCGGCCTGGAGTTCAACCTCGACCCTGCGACGAAGCCATCGCAGATTCTGCCGGGAAATAACATTTTCGGCTTTTCGAACTCCACATATAGATGCGACTTGTTGGAGCGCTGTCTACCAATCCCAAGGGAAGCAGTCCTGGTGGATTGGTACATCGCCACGCGAGCCTGGTTGTTTGGTGCCGAGTTGTCGTTCGATCACAACGTAAGGATGAAATACCGCCAGTATGGGGCAAACACCGCGCGGGTTCGGTTGCCATTCTGGCCGGATCAGATTCTGTCCGATTCGCTGCTTGTTCGCAAACATTTTCAACTCGTTCTAGCCTCAGGTGGTCAAGATCACTTTTTGCCGGGCCGATGGGCCGAATTGCTTCGTGTCGCGCGCGACTTTGAGCAGTTCGAGCGGTATATTAATCAAAGTCCCGCCAATTTGAATGCTTATCTTGATTCGCTGAACAGGGCAGTGAAGCAACCGATCTGGTGGACCTCCGTGGCATATTCACCCCTTGCGCACATGTGGAAACGGGAAAAGACCCTATGCAAACAGTGAAGTTGGGCAGCGTGGAAATCGGGTCCGGCAGTCCTCCGTACATTATCGCGGAGGTGGGATCCAATCATAACGGAGACATGAATCTTTGCCGTCAGCTTATTGATGCTGCTGCGGAGGCAGGCGCCAATGCGGTTAAATTCCAGTCGTGGACTGACAAATCGCTCATAGCGGAAGAAGAGTACGACCGGAATACCGATTACTCCGACAAAAAGAAACACTTCGGCTCCTTGCGGGAGATGGTGACGGCGTATCAGCTCACCTCTGACCAGCACGTGCAGGCTCATGCGCAGTGCATCGAGCAGGGCATCGCATTCTGCTCGACACCGTTCTCGCATGAAGAAGTGGACCTGCTCGATTCACTCGATGTGCCATTCTTCAAGATCGCCTCGATGGATGTCGTGCACCTTCCGCTGCTTCGTTATGTCGCGCGCAAAAACCGGCCGGTTGTGATTTCCACCGGAATGGCTACGCTGGGAGAAATCGAACAGGCGGTGGGCACGGTTCGCGCCGAGGGCAACGATCAGATCGTTCTGCTGCACTGCATCTCGATCTATCCGCCGGAATACGAGACGATTCACCTGCGCAATATGGAGACATTGCAGCGCGCTTTCGACTGTCCTGTTGGGTTCAGCGACCATACCATGGGTACGGCAATTCCGCTCGCAGCTATCGCCCTTGGCGCGTGCATGATCGAGAAACACTTCACCCTGGACCAAGACATGGCGGGATGGGATCATGCTATCTCCGCAACCCCTGAGCAGATGCGGACGATCGTGAGGGAGGGGAAAAACATCGTTACGGCACTCGGAAGTAGCCGTCGTATAGTCAGCGACACCGAGATGGAGAAACGCAAGAAGTTTCGGCGTAGCCTGGTAGCACGGCAGGCACTCAGCAAAGGTCATGTCCTCAGCGAAGGCGATTTCGATGCGAAGCGGCCCGGGACGGGAGTTGCGCCTGATCAGCTTCAGTATGTAGTCGGGCGTACTCTTGCACGCGACCTGGCCGAGGATCAAGTGCTGCGCTGGAGCCATCTGCTGTGATGCATCAGGCGAATCCTGAGCTGCCGCTGATCCTTGTGGGGGCTGGAGGTCACGCGCGGGTGCTTCTCAGCACTCTTCTCCAACTTGGACAGCGTGTCTCTGGCGTCGTTGATCCTGACAAATCGCGAGCGGAGCAGTTGGGAATTCCTTATATAGGAGGCGACGACGCGGTTTTCGGGTACGATCCGGGCGACGTGTTGCTGATCAATGGAGTCGGTTCCGTTGCGTCGATTACAAATCGCCTGAGAGTGTATGAGTCGTTCCGCAAGCGCGGTTATTCATTCGCATCCGTAATTCATCCGGGAGCGATTATCGCGCCCGAGGTAAAGTTGGCAGATGGAGTGCAGATCATGGCCGGCGCAATCCTCCAGACGGGGGTCGTCGTCGAAGAAGACTGTATCATCAACACCGGGGCCCGTATCGACCATGATTGCGTCATCCATGCCCATGCGCATGTGGCGCCGGGAGCAGTGTTGAGCGGCGGCGTGCTTGTCGGCGCTCGCGCACACGTCGGCGTTGGAGCGACTGTGATTCAAGGCGTGCAAATTGGCTCCGACTCCATTATTGGTGCCGGGGCGGTGGTGCTTTCCGATGTACCCGAATCCTGCACCGTCGTCGGGGTTCCGGCCCGGCCGATTCAAGTAAAGGCTTAGAGCGGTTTCGAAAACCATGACTCCTCGACCCGTATACATCGTCCACTGCATCGACACCGAGGGACCACTGCATGAATCCCTTACGGCTACCTTTGAACGTCTGCGCGACATCTTCCATCTTGACCTGGAACCAAGCGAGGCTACCCTTCAAAAGCTCCAAAAGGGCACATATAACCTCAACGGTCTTGAAGCTGCCGTGCAGAGGGTCGTTGATCCCCACTTGTTGGCGTACAACGACACATGGGACAAGGTCGACGCGATGCTCTGTCGCATCATGGATGAGGACTTTCGCAAGAAGAGTCCCGACTCGGCAGGCGGAGGATGGGTCTATAACTGGTTCTGCGTAGACCACGTCGACTACGATGCGAATCCGCGTCGACGCGACATGGGATATCACAATGTCTTTGAGCACTACAACTGGATTCTGAAACAGAACACCGCAAACCATGATGGGTTGCACTTCCATTATCATCCGCATTCGTTCGGCCGCGAGGCGCACCGATCTGCTACTCACTGGTGGGCATCTTCTGACAGTCTGCATCAGGTGCTTTCGAGACGCGTTATTGATCACCTGTGGTTCCCCGCAGCGCACCGCCCGGGGTTTCACGTAATCCGACCTGACAGTCACTGGTTTCTCGAGCAGCATATTCCGTTCGACTATTCGAACCAATCCATGGCGCAATCCAGCACGGATTCGCAGCAATTCGGTGTGGCCGGTGGACGCTTCGGCGACTGGCGCCGTGCTCCTGCAACCTGGGAGCCCTACCATCCTGCAGCGGACGACCATCAAGTGCCGGGTTCGTGCCGTCGCTGGGTTGCGCGCTGCCTTAACGTCGGTACACGCTATCGCGTGATCCGTGAGCAGGATATTCGTCAGGCATTCGAGGAGGCGGTCGCCGGCAAGCCGGTTGTGCTCTCGATAACGAATCACGATTTTCGAGATATGGCACCCGATGTTGAAGGCTTTTGTGCCCTGCTAGAAGCGGTCGCCCGAGATTTCCCTCAGGTTCCGTTCATTTACTCCGAGGCCATCAGCGCAATGCGGTCAGCACTGGAGATTCCACCACAGCCGCCCTGCGAGCTTGAATGCACGATCGAAACAGTAGATGAGTCTGCGGCTGTGCTCAAGGTCAGTTCCAAGACACCGACCTTTGGGCCTCAGCCGTGGCTCGCACTGAAGACGGCGAACGGCAACTACCACTTCGACAATTTCGATATCGATGTCCCATTCCACCGCTGGCAGTACGTGTTCGACCGGGAGACTTTTCCTCTCTCGGTGCTCAGTGCAATTGGCGTTGCTGCGAACAACGCATACGGGACGACGACAGTTGTCCGAGTCGATCCCGCTTCGCGCAAGAGCGTAACCAAGCACTGGAACCTCCCGGTAGCGACTACTGCGGAAGCTCCGGCGTATCGCTGATTCCAACCTGCGTGAACCAGAAAGCCTGATCAGGCTACCGACGATGAAAGACATCCCCAACATGACGAATCTCCAGGCTGTGACCTTCTCTCCCTCTGCATCGATTCGCGACGCAATGAAAGCGCTCGATGCAGCGGGTACCGGTGCGCTGTCCCTTTGCGATGAGCAGGGGAAACTGGTTGGCATGTTGTCGGATGGAGACCTCCGCCGGGCACTCCTCAATGGGCACCCGTTGGAGGACGCGTGCCTCGCTGTCGCCTGTACCAAACCGATCATCGCCAGAAGTCCGGCTTCCGCAGCGTACGCGTTGCAGGTAATGAATGAATTCGACATCCACCAACTCCCAGTCGTCGACGACCAAGGCGTACTGGTCAACTTCCTGCTGCGGAAGGATGTCGTCGAGGAGTATCAGCTTGAAGTCGAATCCGGCGATCGGCTTCGTAAGGTGTGTATCACGACACAAGCATCCATTTCGGATGCCATTGCCCACCTGAACGAGGCTGGAACCGGAGCCCTGATGCTGTGCGACGCTGAGGGCAAGCTTCGCGGGCTGATCACAGACGGTGATATCCGTCGTGCCGTAATTCGGCAGATACCGCTCAGCGATCCCTGCGAGAGTATCGCTACGCCGAGACCTGTCTGCGCCTCGGAGCCGATCTCGTCCTCGGATGCACTTCACATGATGAATGAGCACGACATCCATCAGCTACCGCTAGTGGATGGCGAGGGCCACATTGTAGATTTTCTGCTTCGCAAGGATCTCCTGCCGCAGTCGCAGCACGACCTGCAGGCGGTGATTATGGCAGGCGGGTACGGCAAGCGCCTGCTGCCCCTGACGGAGAAGGTTCCCAAGCCGATGCTCCCTGTTGGCGAGCGGCCGTTGCTCGAACTCATCATTCGGCAACTGCGCCGGGCCGGCATTCACGATGTGAACCTGACCACGCACTACCTGCCGGATTCGATTTCGGGTCACTTTGGTAATGGCGAACATTTTGGCGTGCGGCTCAACTACTCGCGTGAGGAGAACCCGCTCGGGACGGCCGGTGGCCTGCGCCTTATGGCGCGACCGCAAGGCCCCTTTCTGGTGATTAACGGGGACATCCTTACCGGTGTACCGTATCAGCAGATGTTGCAGTACCACCGGTCTCATCACGCCATGTTGACGGTGGGGGTACGCAAATATGAGTTCCAAGTGCCGTTCGGCGTCGTCGATTGCGAAGATGTGCGGATCACGAAGATTGAAGAGAAGCCGTGCCACAGCTATTTCATCAATGCGGGAACCTATATGCTTGAACCCGCGGCGTGGGATCTGATTCCCGAAGGGAGCAGGTTCGACATGACAGACCTGATACGCGTTCTGCTCGAAGCAGGAGAAACGGTTGTCGGTTTTCCGATAATGGAGTACTGGATCGATGTCGGAAGGCACGAAGACTACATGAAGGCGCAGGAACTGGTTTCGAAAGGAGAACTCTAACGTGCGGGTCCTTATCACCGGCGGAGCAGGATATATTGGATCGACCCTGGCTCCCCTTTTGCTCGCTGCTGGTCACAAAGTGCGGGTGCTCGACCGGCTTGCGTACGGGGGCGAATCGCTTCTGGGGGTATGGGCGAATCCGGACTTTGAGTTCGTGCATGGAGATGTTCGCGACAGCGAGAAGCGTAGCGAGGCTGTGACCGATTGTGACGCGGTAGTTCACTTGGCGGCCATCGTAGGTGATCCTGCATGCGCGCGCGAGCCGGATCTTGCCCGAGCGATCAACCTTGAAGCATCGATGGCTTTGATTGACGATAGCCGCAAGGCTGGCGTTCAGCGCTTTGTGTTCGCCTCAACATGCAGCAACTACGGGAAGATGACGGATCCAACCAAGTTCGTCGACGAAGAATCTGAACTGCGCCCCGTGTCGCTTTATGCCGAAACAAAGGTTGCTGTCGAGAAGGTCCTGCTTGAAAGTGCTGGTGCTGACAACTGGTGCCCCACGCCGCTTCGCTTCGCCACGGTGTTCGGAGTCTCTCCGAGAATGCGGTTCGATCTTACTGTCAATGAATTCACGATGGAGATGATCACAAAGAAGCACCTGATTGTATTTGGTGAGCAGTTCTGGCGGCCCTACGTCCACGTTTTTGACGCAGCTCGAGGCATCGCACTGGTACTGAGTTCGCCTCGCGAAAGAGTTGCAGGGCGCGTGTTTAACGTCGGTTCAACAGATCAGAACCTGCAGAAGCAACAGATTGTGGAACTAATACAGCCCATGGCTCCCGACGCGAAGGTCGAGTTTGTGCGCAAGAATGAAGATCCTCGCGACTATCGCGTCTCGTTCAGCCGAATACTCAATGAGCTCAATTACAAGACGACGAGGCCCGTGGTAGACGGCATTGCAGAGGTCGCCAAGCTGATTCGCGCCGGAGCGATATCGAATCTGGCAGACAGCCGTTACCGCAATTGAGAACATGGCGCTGATTCGCGAGGATAGAGAAGTGAAGACTATGCAAGCCGATACGAAGGTCGCTCCATCAGATCTGCAATTTATCCCTCTCGCCGTGCCGGAGATTCGGGGTAACGAGTGGCAGTATGTCAAGGAATGTCTGGACACTGGCTGGGTTTCATCGGTGGGGTCGTATGTGGAGCGGCTCGAGAAGATGGTTGCAACACAAGCGGGCACGAAATATGCTGTCGCGACTGCCAGTGGCACATCTGCGCTCCACGTTTCGTTGTTGGTTGCCGGCGTACAGCCCGAGGACGAAGTGCTCGTCTCGACACTCACGTTTATCGCGCCGGTCAACGCCATTCGATATGCCGGGGCGTTTCCGGTCTTTATTGATGCGGAGCCAGATTACTGGCAAATCGATCCCGCGAGGATCCTTGAATTTATCGAAACGGATTGCGATACGATCAGCGGAGTGTTGCGGAATCGACATACGGGACGGAGGGTGTCGGCCATTGTCCCGGTGCATATTCTCGGGCATCCGGTGGACATGAATCCCATCCTGGAGATTGCTCGCAAGTATGACCTCAAGGTGATCGAGGACTCTACAGAGGCCCTGGGATCTGCCTATCGTAGCAAAAGCCCGGGCAGTCTCGGTGACATCGGCTGCTTTAGCTTCAACGGTAACAAAATCATCACTACTGGCGGTGGCGGCATGATCGTTACTGACCGCGAGGACTGGGCTAGGAAAGCCAAGTACCTCACCACCCAGGCCAAGGACGATCCAATCGAGTATGTTCATGGTGAGATTGGATTCAATTACAGAATGACGAACGTGCTCGCTGCCATCGGATGCGCACAGATGGAGCAACTTCAGCAGTACGTGGCGAACAAGCGCAAAATCGCAGGACGCTACGATCACGAACTTGCTCGCGTTCGAGGCCTCGAGCTAATGAAGCAGGCGTCCTGGGCGGAGAGCACGTATTGGTTGTATACCATTCTCGTCAACCCTGATGAATTCGGAATGAGTTCACGTGAATTGCTCAAGGAGCTTGATGTGCAGAAAATCCAGACGAGGCCGCTCTGGCAGCCAATCCATCTTTCTCCCGCCTACACCGACAAGCTCCGCGTGTCTCTGCCTAGGGCCGAGGATCTCGCCAGCCGCGCGCTCAGCCTGCCGTGCTCTGTGGGACTTTCTGAATCAGATCAGAACCGCGTGATTTCCGCAATCCTTGAAGCAGCGAGTTAGGTCACCTCTTCCATGCCGGTAAAAGATTCCGCATTCAACGCAGCTGACTTGATCCAGGGCCTTGCAGCGTCGGGATTGCGCGCGGGCGACACGGTTTTCGTTCAGCTCTCGTTGTCCTCATTTGGCCAAATCGCAGGCGTATCGGCTGCCGATGAGGTGAGTCGGCGTCTGCTGTCGGCACTTCTCGATCTCATCGGGACCAATGGAACCCTTCTCGTACCTGCGTTTACGGTCTCATTTGATCGGCGAGAGGAGTTCGACCAGGCAAATTCGCCTGCGGTGGCGGGGCCCTGGAGTGATACTGTCGAATTCTCAGAAATGGCCCTCCGCCATCCGGGTGCAGTCCGGTCGAATGATCCACTGTATTCGGTCGTGGGAATCGGTCCCGGCGCACCTGAGTTGCTCTCGAATCTACCCAACAGTAGCATTGGTCACGATAGCTTGATGGATCGCCTTGCGCGATCGTCGGCAAAGCTGTGTCTCGCCGGCATCTCTCTCGAACAGGCTGCCCTCCTCGACTTTGCGGAAGATGGAGCTTCCGTCCCCTGGCGTTTCAAGAAGCTCTTCACTGGGATGACTCGCCATAACGGAACGAGCAGGCGACAAGGGTGGATTGCATCCGTCGTCAACACGTCGCTGGAAGGTCAAGCTTCAGCAATTCGTAAGCGCGTGGCGGCACGTGTAGAGCTTGCGTTACAACAGGATCTGAGTGGCCGCAGCCCGATTCTCACTGCTGACATACGCAGTCTACTTGCTTTACTGCAAGGCGAATTTGCGCGCGATGCAAAGACGTTGGAACCATCAAAGGTTCTGACGAAGGATGCGGAAATCCGTGCCCAGTTGCCGTCATCAGCCACGATGAGCGAGACCATCTCTGCGCTCTGGCGATTACCGCGCGATATCGTGTCTGACGGATACGATGCAGCCTTGAATGCTCTCGCGACCCAAGTCCCAATGCAGATTCATGAGTACCCCACGGGAACCGAATGCTGGACTTGGCTGATCCCGGAGAAGTGGACGTGCCGTGATGCGCGTCTTGAGGCAATTGATGGACATGTTCTCTTTTCGTACCGCGATCACCCGTTGCATGCGGTTTCTTATTCGCTCCCCTTCGAGGGAACGGTTACGCGCGAAGAGCTTTTCCGGCATCTTCACACTCATCCAAGACTGGACGATGCGATACCGTTTATCTTCAAATATTACGAGCGCGATTGGGGACTCTGCTGCAGCAAGATCCTGAAAGAGAGTCTTACGGACGAAAAGTATCGAGTTGTCATCGATTCGGATTTCAGCTTTGGATCGTTGAAGGTGGGCGAGTGTGTAGCGCAGGGCAAGAGCGATAAGACATTCGTCCTATGCGCTCATCTGTGCCATCCGGGAATGGTCAATGACGATCTCACCGGTGTGGTGGTTGGCATGCAAGTAATGCAGGAGTTGCTGAAACGCGCCGATCTTCGCTACACCTATCGATTCCTGATTCTTCCTGAGACTATCGGTTCAGTCGCTTATCTTAGCCAAAACATGCAACTCGTGCCGGAGATGGTGGGCGGCCTATTTCTGGAGATGTTGGGTCTCGACAATCCGCATGCGCTGCAGCTGACCTTCGACGGCAATACCGAAATGGATCGCTGCCTCTCGCGTGTTCTTTCGGACTCCAGCCCTGATGCTTGGATTGGCGCATTTCGTACCGTAGTTGGCAATGACGAACGGCAATTCAACGCTCCCGGCGTGCGCGTGCCCATGCTCTCGTTATCGCGAGTCCTGCGCGAAAGATCAAATGGCTGGCCTTATTTTCCCGAATATCACTCCAGCCACGATACGCCTGAACTCGCGCCGGAGTCTCGGCTCGCCGAATCGCGTGACCTTGTTCTACGAATGATTGATGCGATTGAGACGAATGAAGTCCCTGTCAATCTCTTTCGTGGTGAGGTCTTCTGCTCGAGGTACGGCCTTCATATTGACGCCTACTCAAATCCAGAAGGGAATAGGGCACTGTTCGATATTCTCTTCCTTGTTGATGGAACGCGTTCCGTCGGCGAGATCGCCAGGATTTGCGGGATTTCAGTTGAAGTCGCGCGATCGGTTTTGGATGAACTCAGCACACGTGGCCTCATCGCATACGCTCCCTTGCCGCGGGAGCAGCGTGGAAACGTAGTCAAGAGAGATTGAGTTTGGCAGGAGGGTCAATCCAGTCGTGACGAACTAAGCGAAGCGGCAATCGGTTGAGTTGTTACTAAGTTAGATTGCACGCTGTCCAGGCTGACGCAGTGATTATCGACAAGTCTTTCAAGGGTGCGGAGTAACATCATAGTGAAGCACATCATTATCGAGACAGGCTTAGGAAAAGGCATCGAAGAATACGGAAACATGGGTGACGTTTCGATGCTGCAGGTATCTGTAGATCGGCTGCATAGGTTATTTACCGGAGCTCGCATCGAAGTCCTTACGGATTCAGCAGAGAGTTTAGCGCGCTTCTGTCCAGTGGCAAGATTCCTGGATAACAGGGGACGGGCTTTATGGTTCGCAAATGGGGTTCTGCTGGGAAGATATAGTCGCTTAGCTCCCGAGAGATTTCTAAATTCATTAGTGTGGTTTAGAAGGACGATCAGGTCGCGATTTCCAAATCTCCAGAGGGCGATTCTTATTGGCAGGCTTAAGCGCCGAAACCGGCCGGAGGAGGCCGAAGCGGTTGCAGCCTTTGTCCGTTCCTTGCAGAATGCAGACCTGTTGCTCATCTGCGGCGCGGGAGGTTTCTATGATGGTTGCCGGACATGGAATATGGAGATTTTGGATTTGCTCGAAGCGGCCATGCAAAGGAAGACTCCTGTCGTTATGCTAGGTCAAGGCTTCGGTCCCATTAGTGATACTGTAGTTCTAAAGCGAGCCGCAAAGGTCCTTCCGAAGGTTGATTTCATAACATTGCGAGGAGGCCGAGGATCATTCGCCATTCTGCGGTCGCTAGGCGTCCTCGATTCAAAGGTAGAGACCACGGGAGACGAGGCACTGGAGCTGGCGTACGAATCGAGATCAGAGGAGGCCGGCCGCGGGTTAGGAATCTGCTTACGCTTTGCCGCTTCGGCCACTACGGATGATAATGACGTCGAACGCATGAGGCCGGTTCTGCAGAATTTTGCCCGGCGGCATAATGTTCCTCTGATCCCGCTGCCGATCGCAATACAACTTCACACCAGAGATGATTTGGCTATTAGGCAACTCCTGGTCGGGTTCGATGAAGAGTCTGACGGTGGCAAAACACTCGATTCACCTCTCAAAGTGATAAAACAGGCAGCGCTTTGTCGAGTAGTCGTTACGGGGGCGTACCATGCTGCAGTGTTCGCGCTAGCTCAAGGGATTCCCGTGGTCACTATCGCGAAATCCGCTTATTTCTCGGGCAAGCTTCTAGGCTTGGAAGACCAATTCGGCGAAGGCTGCCAGACAATTCTATTGAATGAAGGAGGCTGGCCTGAACGATTGAATAGCTCTATTGAAAAGGCGTGGCAAAATGCGGAGGAACTCCGCGAGACCTTGCAAGCAGCGGCACTCAGACAAATCGAATTGACCCGAAGGTCATACGACTGGGTTAAGCACCTGGCAACGGCCGCACGAAACTGTTAAGCTGCACGAAACGATCATTTGAGCATCTTTCGCTGTGGCATCTCTCTATGAAGACTTCGAATGAATTATCAGCTGGCCCAGGCTAACCAACTGCAGTTACTAACCGCAATAACTAAAAAAGCAAAGGCTAGCCCGATGGATATAGATGATCTCTTTCATTCGCCTCAGAATAACGTAGCGAGACTTGCTGAGATGCAGGTACATCTCTATCGTCATGATGTCGCCCTGCAGGACTATTTTCGCGCACTTGATAATGAAGTCTTCGTTGGTTCTCGCCACGCCCCCAGTGTTCTTCGGGCAACCAATCCGCGTCTGACATGGCCATTTCGTGCAGCGAATAAGGCGGCCCAGATTCTTAGATCGCGGAGGTTCAAGACAGATATTCTCTTTGTTCCAACGCTCTATTTTGGCCGCAAGAGCGAAATTCGTCTTCTTACTAAGACATTGCTCGGCTTGGCGCAAACGGGGGCCGAAATCCTATGTCTCCTTTCTGCGCTCGCCCACTTTAGAAAGGAACTGGACCAGGAATTAGAAGCTGCTGGGTGCAGTAAGCAAGTGACATTTCTCGATCCTTCGATGCCCATGAGTCCACTGGAAGGGCGCATGCGTGCAAAGGCAGCAAGATTTCGAGCTCGCGCAGCTTTTGAGGAGACAGTCCAGATACTCGAGCCCTTTGGGCTAAGTCCCACGGGTTCTGTGATTCCAGATTTCGAAAGCACCGCGCGGCATATCGAGGCATGGGAACGGCTGGCGCCCTCGATCGACTTTGATGCTGTCGTCGCGCGATGTCATTGGTACGACCTCGGCAGTCCCGTATGCAGGACTGGCATTCAGCGGGGTAAACCTGTCATTACTTTTCAGCAGGGAGTGGTTGACCACACCTTGGATGTCCCTATCACAGCTTCCAGGTTCGTAGCTTTTGGTGCACCATCTGCCTCTGTTCTCGCTGAATCAAACCGAAGATTCTTTGATGCCGTTGGATCTCCGGAGCCGCCAGTTGAGTACATCAATGCCGGTTCTCTGTTCGACGTACTGTTGCCTCTCCCCGACCAATTCTCGGTTCGCAGCCTTCTATTAATTGATTTCCATTCAGTACCAGGCGACCCTTGGGGGACTGCGAAAGAAGTGCAAGCGCTCTTGCAGCTGGCAGAGAAACTTCTCAGTGCTAGACTGCCCCTAAACCGCCTCGTTATACGACCGCACCCGCACTGGAATGATCACGATCTCGGAGCTTGTCTGGAACTGGTACGCGAGCATCGGGACGTGTGCGAGTTGTCCCATCCGGTGTGGCCACTTGAAGATGATTTGCGCCGTTCCTCAGTGGTCGTTGGAATCGCGAGCGGTGTTCTAACTGTTGCTTCTGCATCCGGATTGCCAACGATCTTTTTGCGGACTGAGCAAGGCTTCGCAATCCGCGATCTGGAGTGCTTTGCGCCTGCACAGACCTTATTGCCTGACGCGGCATTTCGCCAAGTGTGCAGGCTCCTGAATGATCACGAAACCTATGTGGAGGCAAGGAAAGTAGCGATGCGCAATGCAAGTGAGTATTACGCGGGCGGCGTCAATGCAGCTCTCGATGGTGCATTCTTTACACGTCTCCTAAGTGACGCGAAGAATGCTGTGCAGGATGGTGCGCGATGAGATTTGCCTTCATCAGCACAATGTTCGGTTGGTCCTGGGGCGGAAGCGAAGAGCTCTGGAGCCAGAGCGCGACTCTGCTCAAGCGGACGGGACACGAGGTGCAGGCTTCGATTGCCGATTGGCCGCCGCTGTCACCCAAGGTGACCGCCCTGAGAGACCTGGACATCGATATTGAATTGCGCCCAACGTTCCGAATCGGCCGTGCCCGGCGGGTTTGGAACAAGCTTTCATTTCAGAATTCAAGAAGCATTGCTCGTTTGAAGCAGTTCAAGCCGGATCTCGTTGTCATTTCCCAAGGGGATTATGCGGGTGGTTTTGAGTGGGCGAGAATCTGCAGGGAAGCGGGAATTCCTTACGTCATTATCGTCCAATGTAATTCCGATCTTTGGTGGTTTGAGACAGGGAGAATCGATCGCGCCAGGGAAGCTTATGCCGCGGCAAGCAAAGTCTTCTGTGTTTCTAGAAGCAATCGAGATCAACTCAATTTTCAGGTTGGAATGCAGCTGACCAATACGGAGGTTGTTTGGAATCCTTACTGCGTCCCTCCAGAAGTCGCTCCGGCCTGGCCGGATGAGAGTACGGGTTGGCGCCTGGCTTGTGTGGCCCGACTGGACCCTTCGGCGAAAGGGCATGATTTGCTCTTGAAAACACTCGCACGCCCTGAATGGCGAGACCGGCCGGTTCAACTGAATTGTTTTGGGTCAGGGCATTATGAGGATTCTCTGCGTCGAGTGTCTGAGATGCTGGGACTGAAGAACGTAGCTTTCCGCGGTCATGTAGCCAACATTCGGTCAATATGGGAAGAAAATCACATGCTGGTTCTCCCTTCGCGTTACGAAGGCTTGCCCCTGGCACTGGTTGAGGCAATGTGGAGTGGTCGGCCTGCTGTCGTGACGGATGTCGCAGGCAATACAGAGATGTGCGTTGACAACGAAACTGGATTCGTAGCACCTGCGCCGACTGTTCCCCTGTTAGCCGACACTCTTCAGCGGGCATGGGACCGGCGTGAGGATTGGCAACGGATGGGGCAAGCCGCGCGGGCCCGTGCAGAAAGCCAGATTCCGAGAGATCCGATTGCCTTGTTCGCCGAGAAACTGAGAAATTGCGCCGGCATGGCGGACGTTGCATCGAATGGTATGCGCATATAGCCGATACCAAAAGGGACCAAGACGATTGATACAGGGCTTTGCCTCGATACCTCAGAGGATCTCGCCTGAGTTACAGCGTGTTTTATAGTGTCCTCGAACGACGAAGACAAACGGGCCGGTTCATTGCCCGCCTAGCCAACAGAGAGTCAACGCAGATGTGGAATGCTACCGACGCTCCGCACATCTGTACACCCCACTGCGACTGCGGGATAGTCTCAAAGGAAAATAAACACCGAGAAACTCAAGTTGAAGAAAGGGGAGGTCAACTTTCACATTGAAGATCACAGTTATTCTTTGCACGTATAACCGATGCCAGAGTTTGGCCAACGCGCTTGAGAGTGTCGCAAGGTCGGTCATGCCCACCTCCGCGCAGTGGGACGTGCTCGTTATCGACAACAATTCAAAGGACCACACCAGAGGAGTGGTTGAAGATTTCTGCCGGCGGTTCCCAGGCAAGTTCAGCTACGTGTTTGAAGCCAAGCAAGGCAAGTCCTACGCATTGAACGCCGGCATCGGACAGGCTGGTGGAGACGTGCTTGCTTTTATGGATGACGATGTCGAGGTCGATTCACACTGGCTGCACAACCTGACGGCCCCGCTACTCGACGGAGAATGGGCCGGCGCGGGCGGGCGCATTCTGCCTGAGTCAGGCTTCGTGCCCAAGCCATGGATGGACATTGACGTTCGACATGGATTGGCACCTTTGGCCATGTTTGACATGGGTGGTGAACCGGATGAGCTTAAGGAATCACCTTTTGGTACCAATATGGCGTTTCGCAAGGAAATGTTCTCGAAACATGGCGAGTTCCGCATCGATCTGGGGCCTCAGCCGGGATCTCAGATACGGAGTGAAGACTCGGAATTCGGAGCGCGCTTGTTGGCCGCAGGCGAGCGCCTGCGTTACGAACCCTCAGCCATCGTCTACCACGCGGTTCCTCAGGACCGGACTAGCAGAAAGTACTTTCAGGCATGGTGGTTTGGAAAAGGCCGCGCTGATGTTCGTGAATTCGGAGTATCGAAAGATGCCCGATGGTATGTCGGCGGAGTCCCGCTCTATCTCTTGCGCAGGCTCACGATGTGGACAATGCGATTCACGATAAGTGCGCGTGAGCCAGAGCGCTTTTCGAGAAAGTTAAAGGTATATTGGCTTGCGGGAATTATTCTCGAATGCCATAAGCAGGCGCACCGGAATTGAGTGGCATTTCGACTGAGCCCTAACAGACACCTTGTTCATGGCAGATTGATCACACGCAGAGCGCTCGACTTTTCGACGCTAGATTTCAGCGGGCGCGGTCTGGAAGGGCAGCTGAAGGGACCGCTCTATTGGCTCCCTACACCTTCTCACGCCTTGCTGACGGCTTTGCAATGAGATACCTTTTCCGTTGCTGGGCTAGCGCGGTTTTTGAATATGAGGACTGAGAACTGAAGAGGGGCTCTGGTCGCTGATATTGCCGAAGACTGTGCGTCGTCGTGCCTTCTGGTTGCCGAGCAATCGACTTGAAGAAGCTCTCCCGGACAAGGCACATACACACTCTCAGACGTTCATTTGAGAGTACGATGGGCAAAGTCGTTCAAGAATCTCTCGGAACCAAGCGAACGTTGGGATAATTCTCCAACCGCGCACTGTCTGGCCGGTAACCCACACCTTGATTCGTCGCCCCATGATGTTGAAGGCCGAAAGGTAAGTGGCATGAAAATCGCAATCATAGGTGGTGGAATTATTGGTCTAGGCACCGCGTATAGACTTCTTCAGAGATTCCCGGCGGTTCAGCTGCTTCTCCTTGAGAAAGAGAGTGGGCCCGGCCGCCATCAAACCGGACACAACAGTGGTGTGCTGCACTGCGGCCTGTACTACAAACCCGGCTCAACCAAGGCTCGGCTTGCCGTCGAAGGAATCCGCAGCATGTTTGAGTTTTGCGCGGAGCACGATGTTCCTTTCGAGCAATGTGGCAAGATCGTTGTGGCGACCGAGGAGGAGGAAGTTCCCCGTCTTCATGCATTGCTGGAACGCGGGATTGCAAATGGGCTGAAAGGCCTTCAACTTCTCAGCCCTGAGGAGATTCACGAAATCGAACCTCACGCTGCCGGCGTGGCAGGGATTCGCGTTCCTCAGGAGGGAATCGTCGACTTTTCTGCCGTCGCGAGTGCGTTAGCCACGGAGATCAATGTGCGCGGCGGAGAAATACAGTATTCATCAGAGGTGGTCGGACTCGAAGACAAGAATGGTTGGAGAATTCAAACAAAGAGCGGCGATTACGAGGCAGATTATCTAATCAACTGCGCTGGCCTCCATTGCGACCGAGTAAGCCGAATGACGGGGACTCGAGATGAGACTCAGATCGTGCCGTTTCGAGGAGAATATTTCAAATTGAAGGAAGACCGGCAGCATCTGGTTCGAAACCTGATTTATCCGGTCCCCGATCCGAAGTTTCCATTCCTGGGAGTGCACTTTACGCGGATGATTCAAGGAGGGGTTGAAGCCGGACCGAATGCGGTCCTTGCCTTCGCGCGCGAGGGATACCGCATGAGCAATGTCTCGATCCGCGACATGGTCGAGACGCTCACATACCGCGGTTTCTGGAGGTTTTTCGTTCGCTATCCTCGGATGTGCTGGGACGAGCTCAGGCGCTCTTTGAGCAAGACGCTGTTTTGCCGTTCCTTGCAGCGTCTGGTTCCCGATCTTCAAATCGAAGATCTGGTCCAGGGGGGAGCTGGTGTGCGGGCGCAGGCCGTTTCGCCTTTGGGAGAGCTGTTGCAGGATTTCTATTTTGTCCGGCAGGCAAGGGCCCTTCATGTTTTGAATGCGCCGAGCCCCGCGGCAACCGCCTCATTGGCAATTGCAAACGATGTCATAGACCAGATGAAAGACGCGCTGGCCGTTTGCGGCTGAAGAGAGCAGTTTTCTCTCACGGCGAGAGGGCTGCTTTTTCACTTCTTTCGTATACCGTCGGGAAGAAGTACCAATCACATCCAAACAAGCTTAGAACACAAACAGCGTGGGAGAGTGTCCGTACAGGATTTGCCTAGAAGCAGAATTCGCCGCAGAGCAGCCTGCGAATCAGGCGATTTCGCATCTCAGCAGCTTAAACACTTTCGACCCTGGAATGGAGTTTGAATGCGCGTTCTTGTAACGGGAGGCGGCGGATATGTCGGGTGTCATGCGATTCGGGAACTCGCGGACGCCGGGCATGAGGTCATCGTTTATGACAACTTTTGCACTGGCAGTCGGAGGCTCTGTGATGGCTTTGAGCTAATCGAAGGCGATGTGGCCGACATTGAGACACTCGCGCCGATTCTGGATCGGGTCGAAGCTGTAATGCACTTTGCAGCGTCGGCCTACGTCGGGGAGTCGGTCCTAAATCCTCGCAAGTATTTTCGCAATAATGTTGAATCTGCGCTTGCACTCATGGACGCAGTATTGGCGAGCAAGGTGAGGAAGTTCATATTCTCCTCTTCCTGCGCCACCTACGGTATCCCTAAAGTCCTCCCGATCACCGAAAGTCTTTGCACGGAGCCGATTAATCCTTACGGAGCGACCAAACTGTTCTTTGAGCGTGTTCTCTCGGCCTACAGTGTTTCGCACGGGCTGGGCTATGTTGCGCTGCGCTACTTCAACGCTGCTGGAGCCCATGCTGGCGGGCTTGTGGGGGAGGTGCACGATCCGGAGACGCACTTAATTCCGTTAGCGCTGAAGGCCGTCTTGCGGACAGCCCCGCCCCTGAAGATCTTCGGTAACGATCTCGATACTCCAGACGGCACCTGCATCCGCGATTTTGTCCATGTATCGGATCTGGGCGGGGCACACGTGCTCGCGCTCGAGTACTTGGCAGATGGAGGCAGGTCTCTAAGCATCAATCTTGGCACTGGCAAAGGGACCTCCATAAAGGAAATCATCGACGCAATTCGCCGCCTAACTGGACTCAGCGTCCCGCATGAGTTTGCTCTTGCGCGCGTAGGGGATCCACCGTCACTGTATGCCGACCCCTCCAAAGCCAAAGAGATTCTCGGTTGGGTAGCTAAGCGCGATATGGATGAGATTCTGGTTTCTGCGTGGAAATGGCAGCAGAAGCTGGAATCAGCGACAGACTCTGACTGATCACACCCCATGCATGTGCTCAATGCGTTCCGCCGCAACTGCCAGCCTGGCGGTCGCTGACGCCGTCATCGAACAATGAGCGAAGCACTCGGCGCGTGAGACTTCATTTGCCTTACTGCGCCGAGCGTCCGCTTGCCTGTTCGTGAATCCCTACCATTCCGAGCCCTTACGGAATCGTGACAGAACTCGAATTCGAAGGGGCGCTTTCCACTCCTTTGTCGTCGACGCTCTTCACAATGTATTCATATGTAGAGCCGCTCTGCACGGTGGAATCCGTATAGGCCGTCTGCGTGTCCAATGAAGAAATCATCGAATAATCTGAACTGCCCCCCGCCGCGCGATACACGTGGTACCCCGCGATTGGATCCGATGTCGAGTTCGGGGCATCCCAACTCAGCTTTACCTCAGGAGGTGCGCTTGACGGCTGAGATGCTTTTGTTCCCTGCAATTGAAGAACGTCTGTCTGCGAGACACCGTTCGACGTCGCGGTCAGCGTTACAGACTCTGTTGTTACAACAGCAGATGCTTTCGCACTGAAGCCCGCGGAAGTAGAACCTGCGGCCACTGTCACTGAGGCAGGAACTTGCAGGGCGCTTTTGCTGCTCGAAAGCATTACGACCGTTGCGTTGATCGCTGCAGTGCTCAGATAGACGGAGCACGGCTCCGTCGTTGGTCCGGTCAACGTCTGCGTCCCGCAGGAGATTTTGCTCAGAGTGGGTGTAGTCGCCGATATGGGGTAAAGCGTGATCTCGTCAGCCTGCGAGACACCTCCTGCCGTCGCGGTAAGAGTTGCTTTCTGCGTTTTGGTTACGGCTGATGCCGTTACGCTGAAAGTGGATGAGGTTCCACCTTCGGCTACGGTCACGGAAGCAGGCGCCTTCAGCGCGCTGCTGCTACTTGAGAGTTCTACTACTGTCGAGCTGCTCGCTGCGGCGCTCAGTGACACAGAGCACGTCTTGGTTTGCGCTCCCGTAAGCGATTGCGTTCCACACGAAACACCCTTCAACTTAGCCACAGGCTCTGGGGAAGTGGTGGCGGGGGACAGGGTGATCACGTCGGTCTGCTTCACTCCACCAGCGGTCGCAGTCAGCGTCGCCTTTTGCGCGGTGCTTACGGCTGACGCCGTTACACTGAAGCCAGCGGTCGATTTACCAGCGGCGACATTTACTGATGCCGGCGCTCGCAGTGCGCTGATGCTGCTTGAGAGCTGCACTGCCGTCTGGCTTGTCGCAGCGGCGCTGAGGTAAACCTCGCAGGATTGAGTTGTCGGTCCAGTCAAGGTCTGCGTTCCGCACGAAACCTTACTCAGCGTGGCAACAGGTGTAGAAGGAGGGGAGCCGGCAGGGTACAGGATGATCGTGTCCGACTTCGTCACACCATCTGCCGTTGCGGTAAGACTGGCCTTCTGAACAGTGCTTACGGCGGATGCCGTTACGCTAAAGCTAGCCGACGTTTTACCTGAGGCCACATTTATCGACTCCGGTGCCTTCAGCGCGCTGCTGTTGCTTGAGAGCTTTACGAGCGTCTCATCGGTTGCAGCTGCGCCCAAAGATACCGAACACGACATCGTCGTCGGCCCGGTCAACGATTGCATCCCACACAAAACGTTGCTCAGCGTGGCCACGGGGGCCGTGGGGGAGTCGGCAACCGGGTTCAGTGTTACGACGGCTGTCTCTGTCACGCCTTGCGCCTGTCCCGTAATCGTCACATTCACTGACTTGGTCACTGCTTGGGTAACCGCGTTGAAGTCAGCGGTTTTTTCTCCCGCCGAAACTACTACCGAAGCCGGCAGTTTTAGCGCCGCGTTGCTGCTTGTCAGCGATACAGTGACAGAACTCGTCGCGGCTGCGCTCAGATAGACTGAGCAGGTTTTCGTTTGCGCTCCAGTCATTGACTGAACACCACAAGAAATCATGGTCAGCGTAGCGGCAGTTGGTGTGCTTCCCGAGCCCTTCTGAGAACTCGCATTGAAAGTCAATCCCCCGCAACCTGCCAAAATTGAGACAGTGCATCCGGTCAGCACGGCCAAGACGCCGCGGCGGACGAGTTTGTTTGTAGAGAAAGATCTGAGTAGGAAGGAAAAGGTAGAAGGTAAATACCTGCGAATAATTAAACTGCCTCTTTGCTGACTTCCTGGCTGCACTGAACGTACCCGGCCGGATCGCGGCCGAACCTCACACTGATGCATCTACTTCTCCTCGGCAGGTGCTTGTGCACCTTTTCTAAAGGCCAATTCACTCGCGATGCGTTTGCCGGCAGATAAAGAAGAATTACAAAACTGCTCAGCAAAGAACGGTGACCTGGAACTTCGTAAATGGATCACCTGAAGCAAAGCGAACTTCAGACACTCAGGTTTGCTTAATCACTCCTCCTTTTTGGCGGCAGCCAAGTATGAAATCCTCGCTCAAGACAAAGCTTTCCCGAGCGATTGGCGCAGCTTTCTGTGGCGACAAACGAAGTTTTTTTCGGTTGCTGAAGTGTTGTTATTTCAGATCGCGGGACGATGTCAGCTGGCGATCAATAGACGAAACAATCCTTCCTTGCCCCGAGCAGGATGCGAAACGTTGCCATTGGTATATGCAGCACGCATTAGTCTGTATGCACAGTCTTTGGCCCGTGAGGTTCGAGTTCTTTGCTTACGTGCGATGCAAGGAGCTGACCAAAGTAGACGAGTTCGATTACTTAAGTTGTAGGTCAAATAAATCGTTAAACTTGCGGCATTTCAATTGGGGTTTTTCAACAGGCAACGGATTTCGGCGAGAGCTTTAACCGTGTAAATGTTTCCAGAGTTGGTATTATCTACAGAGTAATTTTTGGAATTGCAGGAGACGACTTATCGCCCCGTGCGATCCCATAACATCCGGAACGGACGAATCACATAGTACAAGGGTTCCAGCGCTTTCGGGAGCTTCACAACCGCCCGATCACGCGCATTTGGCCGCAAGAATGCCGGCGACAGAACCACGCTGACTCTCTCACGAAAGGCAAGAAGCTGGATGTCATAGGGCACCCGCCCGTCCGGAACCCTTCCCGGTTCGTTCAGGACATGGTTCTGAAAGAAGTTGGCGAGTTTCTGCACGGTCCGGTCTTTCTCAAAACTCCGAAGCACATCAGCAGGCACGCGCGCACCCGCTAAGCCGCGCGCCAGCAGCACTCCAAGGGCCAGGCAACGCCAAAGGCCTAGGCGTTTCGCCTCTCTGATCGCAAAACTCCAGTCCAGCTCTGGCTCACTCTCCAGGAGTTTTGCAACGTCGCAAATCCAGATAAGCCTAGTCCACACGTGCTTGCTGCCGTGCATGCAGAGCATCAGAAGGCCGGAGACCGCGTCGAAATTCGGCACCTCGGCCCCTGCCAGTGTGGCTGTCCTCCGCCGTGGCCACACCCAGTCCATTCCAAGGTTTCGCTTGTAGCGTGGCTGCGTGAGTTCAAGCCTCCAGCGCAGTTCCAGCACCATTCCGTCATCTGCACGCTCAAAGTGGTATTCAAAGTAATTTTTGGCTTCGGGTGAGCCATCTTCCAACACCTTTGTCGTTAGCTCGTACCCACGCTCCTTCAGAATGCGCGTGGCCTGCAACAGATCGCGATAGTAGATTAGAACGTCCAAATCCCCTGCGGTTCGCGCTGTCATGTCGCCGTACACCGAGGCACCCAACACCACACCCTTGAAGGGCATGGCAGGGATTCCAGCCGCTTCAAATATGTTCAGAACCACGAGTAATTCAGCCGCATTTGCAAAGCAGTGAAACGCATTGCGTTCGAATTCATCCCGGGCAAGTGCCATCCCATTTGGCGGGATGGCACCTTCGAGCGCGGACAATTTCGAGAACAACATCGGCAAAATGCCGTGCTGTCGGGCGCCGTCAATCGTTTCTTCCCAGCAGCCGATCTTCGAAGCCAGCTCCGCAAGGGTCGTTCCACGGGCGTCAGACTGCGTTTGCGCAACGGCAAGCAGCAGGTTGCCAGTGTCGTGATCGAGGACCCTCATTTCGGCCTTTCCCAAGCACTAACTCCAAGCACAATTGCCTGTTCTAGTTAATCGTAATTAGTTCGATTTCGGCCTAGCTCTCCTTACTCTTCCCAAATCCAAAGTTTTTGTATGTCCCCAGAAAGTACTATGCCGAACGCATTACCAAATCTCTGTTGTTATTACTTAGGACAAGCTCTCTGTGCAAGATTTTGGTGTTGCCCGTTCGTTATTCTCGATATTCTGCACGTGAAGTCGCAGCCTGCATCGCAGAACAAAACAAGGAGATTTTCCATGCAAGTTGAGCGTGTGAGTACTAAAGATCTGGTTGTCAATTCTATGCCTGATGGTTCTCGCGTCATTCGTAACTCGAAGGACGAAACGGTGTTCGCGCTCAACGCGACTGCCGCAGCTGCCTGGGATGCCTGCTCAACCGCTACGACGATCACGGGAGTTGCGGAAGAAATGCGTCGTTCCTTTGACCCCAACGTAACGGATGACCTCGCGGAAGCTTGCCTACTGCAGTTTCAGAAAAAACATCTCGTGAAGCTTTCGGGCTCCGGTCCGAAGACAACCCGTCGCGCAGTTCTCGCCGGGTTGAGCGCTGTTGCACTCCCGCTTGTGGTCTCACTCACGGTAGGAGAGCAGAAGGCGCACGCACAGGATGCCGACTCGGTAGATTATCGCAGTCCTCGTGCTAACGTTCCCAAAGACCACAAACGCGACTTTTAACGCATTTACCGGGCTTTGTTGTTGTCTCGGTGAAGCGAATTCGAACATAGATTTCACCACTTTTCCCGGATCTGTCACACGTCGTTCCCTGCCTGGGTTGCGGAACGCGATGGAGTAACTAAAGGCGAAAATGGCGGCCGAGCAAGGCCGCCATTTTTGCTTCTGCGTCAGTTACTCTCTTAAACATGGTCTCCCGCGGCAATGTGGTCTTCGGTATCCGTGCCTTTGACTCCTCCATTTTGGTTGAATGCGCCGACTCCGAAATCCGCAATGCACTTGACCGCTATCTATTCCCACCGTTGCCACGCAGCGAATCTGCCCCGTCCTCTCCGGATATCCACCTCTTTGTCGATAGGTTGGGGAACCACTTTCGGGTCGAGATCGACCAGAAGCTCGCAGCAACCGCGGTGACGCTCCACGATGCTGCCCTTGCCGCGGTGAAGGCACTCGATGACGCGGTGGTTCATCGCATGAGGATGTTTCGCGCGGTGCATGCGGGCGCGTTGCTCATCGATGGCAGAGCATTGCTGCTTCCGGGCACTTCACACGCGGGGAAGTCCTCACTGGTTGCTGAACTCCTTCGCCGAGGCGCATCCCATTTTTCCGACGAGTACGCCCTCATCGACGATCAGGGTCTGACGCACTCTTATCCTCGCCCGCTTCTGGTCCGTAACGGACGTCCGCTGCAGTCTCTTGTTCTGCCCGAAGAACTCAATGCGCGCTTCGCCAACCAACCGGCGCCAGTCGGCTGGATTCTAGCTCTTGAGTATGTTCCCGGTGGGCAATGGGAGATCCAGGAGCTGTCCCAGGGCGAAGGGGTCATGCTGCTTTTGCGGAACACTCCTCACGAAATGGGAAAGTCTCCCGAGATGATCGATTTCTTCCTTCGCGTTGCGGGCAAAGCTCTCTGCTTTAAGGGAAAACGTGGAGAAGCTGATGAGGCGGCAACCCGGGTGCTCGACCTGGTTCGCCGAAAATAGATGCGCCGCTCGAATTCGAACGGCGCATGGCGAATGAATTGGGTAGTGCTCTACGGAATGCCAACTGTGGTCATGTTCGAGGGAGCACTCTCCACGCCGGATGAGTCCACGCTTGTTACATAGTAGTTATAGGTCTGTCCGCTCTGGACACTCATATCGCTGAATGCGGTTTGGGACTCCATGGAGTTCAGCATGGCGAAGGAACTGGCACCGCTTGGAGCGCGATAAACGTTGTATCCGCTGATGGCAACGTTCGATCCGGACGGCGCCTGCCAACTAAGATTCACCTGGTGTGGGTTGCCGGTACCGCTTAGGGGGACCGTCGCGGTTGGACTCGTAGACGACGTGCTGCCGACGGCCAGCTGCCCGGTCATCGAACCCACTGCGGTCGGATCGAACGTGAGCGTCACCGTGACCGTTTGTCCAGGGTTGAGCGTGGCCGGAAGGCTCACCGGCGAAGTCGAGAAGCCGCTTCCGGTCACCGCGAGGGACGTCACAGTGACTGCGCCGGTCCCGCTCGAGGTAAGGGTTACGGTCTGCGTTGTCGGAGTATTCAGTGTCACGGGGCCAAATGCGATGCTAGTTGCATTCAAGGTTAGCGCGGGCTTACCAACATTGAGCTGCAGCGAGATTACCTTCGAATTGCTTCCTGAAGTCGCGGTGAGAGTTACGGTTTGCGCGCTGGCTACTGCAGCCACGTTCGCTGTGAATGCCGCACTGGTAGAGGCTGCTGGAACTGTCACAGAAGCAGGCACCCCAACAGCGGAATTGCTGGCCGCAAGCCCTACAGTCAATCCGCCCGTCGGCGCAGAGCCCGACAAGCTCACCGTGCAGGAATCCGCCAGCGATCCAGTAATCGATGTAGTGTTGCAGGAGATTGCGCTCACTGTTGGAGCTACCGTCGTACCCGTGCCGCTGAGACTCACTACGGGCGTCGGCGCATTACTCGAAATCGTAAGCTGTCCAGTCACCGAATTTGCAGAGGTTGGATCAAATTGAACCGTCAATACGGCGGCCTGTCCTGGGTTCAGGGTAGCCGGGAAGTTCCCGCCCGAAACCGAGTATCCCGTCCCCGTAACAGAGTCTGAGTTGATTTTCACAGCTGCGGTACCGGTCGAAGTTACTGTCACCGATTTGGTTACAGCTGTGCCCATCGCAATATTGCCAAATGCCAATGAATTGGTGCTCAGACTGAGAACGGGCGCGGCCGCGTTCAGTTGTATTGTGGTGCTCTTTGACGATGCATCCGCGCTCACTGCGACGGTCGCCGTCTGCGAGGTGGTCACTGTGGCTACTTTCGTAGTGAACGAAGTGGTAGACGCACCGGAGGCTACAGTTACGCCTGTGGGCACGGTTACCGCGCTGTTGTTGCTTGCCACGGTCACGTTTACGCCAGTCGATGGAGCAGCCGAGCTCAGCGATACAGTGCATGTCGTCGTTCCTGCACCCGTAAACGAACTGTTTCCGCACGAGAAGGCGCTAACCGAGGGTGCTAATGGAGATGCAGGGCCACTCAATTTGATCGAGGTCGTTTTCGAAGTTGATCCCTGAGTCGCGGTCAGTGTGACGGTCTGCGAAGAGGTTACAGCTGATACGTTCGCAGCGAAACTCGCGCTCGATGCGCCCGAGGGGACTGAGACTGAAACCGGCACCGAAACCGCGGTGCTGCTGCTTTCCAGGTTGACTACCATACCGCTAGTCGAAGCCGGTGCGCTCAATTTTACGGTGCAGCTATCTGAACCCGCACCAATCATCGTCGAGGTTGTACAGGTTAGCCCGGCCAGCGAAGCCGATGAAGAGGCTCCTTTGCCATGCAGCTTGACTGTGCCACCGACATTGCCAGAAGAATGGTTTTTAGCTTCCACGTTGAGCTGGCCGGTTGAGTCCGTGACCGAACCGGGATCGTAGCGAACCTGCACTTGCATCTTGCCGCCTGCCGGCAGCGTTGCGGGAAGAGTGCCTGCGTTCACCGTGAAAGCGCTGCTTGAACTTGTAAACTGTGCGACCTGCACCGAAGAGGTGCTCGAGTTTGTGATCGATACCGTCTGGAACACCGGCGTCCCGATCGTTACGTCGCCAAAATCGATAGTTGCCGGAGTAATTTGCAACGTTATTGCGGTCGAACTAGTCGAGGAGAATGGCTTCGAGTCCGAACCGCAGCCGGAGAGAGCCAGACTGAGCGCAATTGCGACCAGGCTCAAGGCAATGGCGCTACCCGCCATTCCGCGGAATCTGTTCTTTGTTTGGGTGGCTCGCGACCGACTCGGCGTAATATTTTCTCTAATTCCAAAAATCAAGATATTGCGAAATTTGCACATCGACCATCACCTGCGCCAAAGAGAGTTAGTCAGCCGATGTGGTTAACCCGCCCCTGTCGGGGTGGTGGAATAAACGTGTAAGGTACGTCGGCTGACTGATAGCAGAATCGACCCTGAGGATGGTCGGGTACAGGTGACGATGGTCACGAATGTGGTATGTACCAATTACCTTCGTACTGTATTCGCAAAATGTTGCACCATTTGTGGTTGAGTAACCATGATGACGCTAAGGTGGTACAAGAAAAACGCTCAGAACGCCTCGGATTTCGGCTGCGCATGGTGACCAGTAATCAATAAGATAGGTTACTTTTCCTGGGCAGAAATCGCGGCGATTTTAGACGTCAACCGCCGCGCGTAGCCCTTTACGGAATCGTCACGGTTGTGGTGTTTGAAGGAGTGCTTTCCACTCTCTCGGCATCCACACTCTTCACAAAGTAGTCGTACACCACACCGCTTTGCACCGTGGTATCGGCGAACGTCGTTTGGGTTTGCATTGCCGAATTGAGGAGTTGATAGGATGTCGTCCCGGTCGGGGCACGATAGATGTTGTAGCCCACGGCCGGATCTGACGATGCTGCAGGGCTAGACCAACTCAGTTCAACTTCGTGCGACTCGCCAACGCCGCTCAGGCCAACGGAGGGGGACGTAGCATTAGTCGCGATTGCAAGCTGGCCTGCGAATGATCCCGATGTCGCCGGGGCAAACTGCACGTTCAGGGTCAGTGACTGGCCGGGATTCAGCGTTGCCGGAAGCGTGGCCCCCGTTACTGAGAACCCAACCCCGCTGACGCCTGCCGAGTTCACAGTCAATGGAGCCGAGCCAGTTGAACTCAACGTTATCGGTTGCGCAACCTGTGTATTGACGACAACCTTGCCGAATCCTATCGATGTCGCATTCACGCTCAGGACCGCCGTCGCAGCATTCAACTGCAGCGAAATCGTCCGTGAAGTGTTTGCCGCAGTCGCGGTGAGCGTAGCGACCTGTGCGCTGCTCATACATGCTGCACTTGCGGTGAACGTTGCGCTGGTCGCTGTCGCCGGTACAGTAATCGAAGACGGCACAGTTACGGCACTGCTACTGCTCGCCAGGCTCACCGCCAGGCCGCCGGTTGGTGCTGAACCCGAGAGACTCACTGTACAGACATCAGCCAGCGATCCCGTGATCGAAGTACTGCTGCACGATACAGCACTCACGGTCGGAGCGATGCTTGTGCCAGTGCCGGTCAGGCTGACCGTAACTGTGGGTGCGTTGCTTGAAATCGTTAGCTGCCCATTCACCGCGCCGGCTGAAGTCGGGCTGAATTGAATCGTCCCAACCACGGCCTGTCCTGGATTCAGCGTGAAGGGAAAACTTGTTCCCAGAAGCGAGAAGCCCGTTCCGGAGATTGAAGCGGAATTGACGGTCAATGGCGCGGCACCGCTGGAGGTGATCGTCACCGACATCGTTACCGCAGTGCCGACGGCGACATTGCCGAAGGGAAGGGATGGCACACTCAGAGTCAAGGCTGGAGCAGCCGCGTTCAGTTGCAATGAAACTGTTTTCGAACTGCTTCCCGACGTCGCCGTCAGCGTGACCGACTGTGCACTGCTTACAGAGGCTACATTTGCGGTGAAGGAGGCGCTGGCTGCCGTCGCCGGCACCATAACGGAAGCTGGTATGGTGACCGAACTGCTGCTGCTCGCAAGTGTGACGCTCAGTCCGCCGGTCGGCGCTGAACCCGACAAGTTCACCACACAAGCGTCCGCCAGCGAAGCTGTAATTGAAGTGCTGCTGCAGGAGACCGCAGTCACCGTGGGCGTCACTGCTATGCCCGCGCCGCTCAGGCTTACCGTGGCCGCAGGTGCATTGCTCGTGATAGTGACGATACCGGTGTAGTTATAACCGGGACTTGGCTGAAGCGGACTGAAAGTCACAGTCATAGTGGCAGTCTGTCCAGGATTCAAGGTGACTGGAGTCGTGATTCCTGTTGCTCCAAAAAGCGAACCTGCTACAGAAATCGAGGAAATAGTTACCGGCGCTGTTCCCGAAGAGGTCAGGGTCACGGACTGTTTCCCCGTGCTGCCCACGGAGATATTCCCAAACGACACCGATGGCACACTCAGGGTCAAGGCTGGAGTAGCCGCGTTCAGTTGCAATGAAACTGTTTTCGAACTGCTTCCCGACGTCGCCGTCAGTGTGACCGACTGTGCACTGCTTACAGAGGCTACATTTGCGGTGAAGGAGGCGCTGGTTGCCGTCGCCGGCACCATAACGGAAGCTGGTATGGTGACCGAACTGCTGCTGCTCCCAAGTGTGACGCTCAGTCCGCCGGTCGGCGCTGAACCCGACAAGTTCACCACACAAGCGTCCGCCAGCGAAGCTGTAATTGAAGTGCTGCTGCAGGAGACCGCAGTCACCGTGGGCGTCACTGCTATGCCCGCGCCGCTCAGGCTTACCGTGGCCGCAGGTGCATTGCTCGTGATAGTGACGATACCGGTGTAGTTATAACCGGGACTTGGCTGAAGCGGACTGAAAGTCACAGTCATAGTGGCAGTCTGTCCAGGATTCAAGGTGACTGGAGTCGTGATTCCTGTTGCTCCAAAAAGCGAACCTGCTACAGAAATCGAGGAAATAGTTACCGGCGCTGTTCCCGAAGAGGTCAGGGTCACGGACTGTTTCCCC